>Ga0209702_10001996_pt1 | contig 37052 bp, 50 predicted proteins | sample FRY01_FD_187210 | JGI IMG/M metagenome (GOLD analysis project Ga0209702, IMG submission 187210) | Freshwater microbial communities from Lake Fryxell liftoff mats and glacier meltwater in Antarctica - FRY-01 (SPAdes) (version 2) | ecosystem: Environmental > Aquatic > Freshwater > Ice > Glacier...
AGCTGGAATTTCAGGACGAACAGGATCGTCTTTGATCAATGACATGAGATTATCGGATAAGTCTTGTATGATGTGTAACATGGTCGTGCCCTGTTTAGTTTATAAAGTGTATTTATAACCTAGAGAGAAAAATGCGCAGTTAATCCAATTGAGGAGTGAGCTGTTCTAGACTCAGCTGTTGATCTTCCAGCTCGCGAATCCGATCAGCGAGGTCATCAATAAATCCATCATTACGCAGATTCTTAAACACTAGGTTTTCTGTTGACCACTCACCTGCACGTTCCAGCCCAGCTTTACGCATGGTAGTGATCTTATCTTTTACGGCTCGCAACTGATCAAGGTCGTCTTCATCGAGCGCCTTTTTGGTCATGCCAGCCAAGGCTGTCTGTTTGGCATCCACTGCTGAATCGTCTATTTTGGGTTTAATTTTTTTGGGTTTCACAATCCATTTATTTTGCATTAGACTGTAGACACCACTGCTGTGATGAGGATCTTGTTCGCCCTGTATGTAACATTCTACAGGAAGCCCTTTAATTGTGATCGTATGCTCTGCAGCCCATAGAGCTTTTTTGGCAGTGTACAGTTCTCGAGCACTATCGCTGACTTCTCCACGTACAATAACGTGTAAATCTAAATCTGAGTGTTTATTCCAGGTATAATTAGCATTAGACCCGGTAAGAGTATAGTCGACAACGTTTAAGGGGATTTTCACAAATTCCACAAAAGCGGTGGCAATTTCTTCAAGTTTATCAACGACTTGCGCGGCCAATTTTTCGTTTTCCCACAATATGGGGTTTAACTGCCTGTTGACGACAACATCCCGGGTTTCTAAAATAAGTTCTTTAACTCGCATATACCTATTTAGCGAACAATAAGGTGAACTCGTTTCGAACAGCAAGATTGTAAAAATCTGCATATAGTCTCTGATATCCGTTAGGCGCTTTCTCTAATATCAATTGTACATCAATTGGGTCTTTGGATCGCACCCAATTGATAATATCATCACCTACTGCCTTATGCACCTGCGGCCACGGAATATCTATATAGCCCTCTGTACTGTCAGCCAGCCACTTGTGTAGGAATATTTTAGAGGTCTTCATCATCTCCACCCATTTTGTTCAAGATATCTCGTAGCTTTGACGACTCTACTGTTCCTCGAACTTTGCCTATGCTAGCGCCTTGGGTCGGATTAATCTCACCGGTGGTTGGATCTATCTGCTGTACTTCTGTCTTGCGTTTAATGCTGTCGATGATGCTGCTAGTACCACGGCTTGTTGCTCCGTTGCTTTCTTGCTCGTCTTCTGGCAAGTCACTGATCTTAAGTGTTTCGATGTTAAACTCTAGATCAATCTTCATACCTACGCCACTCGAACTACGTGTTTTCATCAGCTGTAATTGATACCTACCACGTTCACGCATGGCTCTGCTGGTAAAGATACCAATCACATTATCTGCTGTTTGAATCTTACTAAGTCCACCTGAGATATGACTGTGATCAAATTCAACTTCTTCTACTGCGCCTCGATTTAACTGTGCCGCTGTAACAAACACACACTTCTTTTCCATTGCCAAGTTACGCAGTTCTTCTGATACATACTTGTCTTTGACAAACAAGTTTTCTGCTGAAATTTTCTTACCAATGGGCATCAGCAAGTCCATATAGTCTAACAACAGTACGTCGACTTTCTTACCACACTTGATTTCATACTCTTTGAGATATGCACGAACATCGTTAGTGGTCTTGCCCGATGGCATATACTTGACCTGTAGCATGCCAGACTTCTTACCAATTATCTTGACTTTCATTTCAACATCATCAAGATTCTTAAAGATATCTCTAGTGCTGACACCAGTGACCATTGAGTCGATACGCATGGACACTAATGCTTCTGAAAGTTCCAGTGTTAGATAAACTACATTCAATCCTTGTAGTGCAAAGTTCACACCTAGGTTGGCTAGGAACAAGGATTTACCTGCACCTGATCCACCTGCAAAGATGTTAAGCTCGCCTCGGTTGAATCCTCCAAACAGTCTACGATCCATGCCCGGCCAACCTGTACTCACTTGGCCGTTCTTGTCTTTGAGACTCATTAGTCGAGCTCTAGGATCTGCAAAGTAATCTGTACCCATATCACGGGCAAGGCCAATCTGTACAGCTTCTTTAATCAGTGCTTCTACTTCGCCATAGTTGTGCGTTTCTAATAGATCAGCCGAGGCAATGATAGCACGTTCCAATGCCTTGTGGCGTGTAAAAGATTCAAACTCATCCATGAGCCAGTCCATATGGCCTTCTTTAGTCTCTTCAGGTCGTTTAAGTTCTGTCCTGCAACTTGCATTGACCATATCAAAGTCTGGCAAGACATTATAGCCTTTAGCATATTCATTGATAAACTCTGCTGCATCTTGTAACTTGCGATCAAATAATGTGTGATCAAAAATACCTTGACAGCGTACAAACACTTCTGCGTCTGCAAGCATTAGTTCAAGATATAATTTTTGTACTTCGTAACCGTAATCTTTTATCATATACTATTATACATTAATTGTGATATGTTTCACAACCCCAAGTTGTTTACTTTCAGTCCGTTGTTTTGTATGATATAACACTGCTCCTATACTGCTGCTAGGATCACCTGGTTGTGGTAAACTCCAAATATAATCAAAGTGCGGTTCCACACAAGCCTTGTTCGCATCGCTGTTCATAGCACAGCCACCCATATAAACTAATGAATTGCTGCCAGTTAAATGTTGAGCAGTTAGCATTACCGAGTTAACGTTTTCTTGAAACACCTGTTGAACTGCGGCTGCAATATCTTGTTGAGTTTGAACGTTGTCAATTTCGTCTTCCCAATCAACTACACCTTTGTGCAAATTTTGAGCTAACTCAACAGGCCCATTAAAGTATTTGCATATTCGATGATAATACCGGTTAGGATCGCCCTGTCTTGCCATCTGTTGTAATATGTATTCGTCCTGTACTGGCGTTAGTCCTATTAGGTGTGTAAACGCACTGTAAAACAATCCTAGGCTATGTGGATAACTCTTACTCCATACTTTGCGTAGTTCTCCGTGTTTGCCTTCCCAGATAGATGCACATTCAAATTCGCCTATAGCGTCGAGAACAACAACAGCACAATGGTTAAACGAGCTAGTGTAATATCCTGCGGCTGCATGGCTTGCATGATGCGGAGTGTATTTTACTTTGGCACATCCTACACCTACAGACTTGAGATACCGACTAGGAATATCGTCAATAGCAAATGCTCTGTTCCACTGTCCTGCTCGCAATTGCCTTAGTTTTTTTATGTAAGGACGTTCGTACCAATATATTTCACTGGGACCTCCATAATCAAACGCCTGTCGTAGAGTTTGAGCATCTAGCTCGTCAGATGCATGCGCTTCGGTAAACATTAACTCACTGTTGTTAAACACGGACAAGCTAGATCCGTGGTTAAGCGCATTGATTCCCCATGTGATCATTTGTAAATAACCGGATCGTTTTTTTGTTTACTGTAACGTTCAGAGTGCCCGGCAAAGATGATATCTCCTTTTAGAGACAGTGACGCTGCCGCAGCGTCATGAAAGCCTGCACTAATACCTAATATGTTCATTTGTATTCCATATAAAAACCAATTTCCTTAAAAGTTTTACCTAGATCATTTTCTGTCAGATATTTTGAAATTCCTGTCATGCTTTTTGTTATTATCTTGCTACTATGCTTGCACCAAGCACATACTGTGCCGCTGCCAATATTTGTAATAGATTCAGAAATTTCTCTAGCAGATGCAAAGTTACCAAACGGTGTTATGTAATATCCTTTAAAAGACGAACACTTATCTCCAACATATTTCCCCTTAAGACTCTGACTAATTATATTTTTAATTTCATCTGAGTGCGTTTTTCCAAACATTGGGTTTTTTTCCCCGGTTTGTGCAATAGACATTTTTTTTCTTGTATTAGCATCACGCTTAGAACCTAGGCGGGATATTGACATTTTGTTGCGTGTTTCTTCAGTTGCTGGTAATCTCTTTTTCCGAGACTTACTTAAATTTTTTTTATGCTGAGATGAAAAACCAACTCCTGCACTGTAGTGATTGCATCCTGAACTAAATCCCTTGCCGCCTGATTGCTTATTATAGCATAACTTATCAGTTTTCCATTTGTTGCCTATTGACAGTATTTCCTGAGCATAACATTCTTCTTCATTGCTAAACTCATATAATGTTTCTCGAACAAAATATTCTACACCGTGGTCATTAATATCTTTGTTAAGTAATGGACTACTACCAAAATATCCGTCAAAGGTCTCTACTAACTGCTTGTGTTTACCAATGTAATATTGGCCTGTTATCAAATTTGTTGTTTTATAAACTATGTATTTCACATAGTTATTTATCAACGATATATAAACGGATCACGTTTGCGCAATTCTTCAATACGTTTTTTAAATTGTTTACGTTCTTGATATTTCCTGTAAGGATATGTAAGGAAATTAATTATTGTCTGCATCATATTCTAACCTTTCTAATTTATGTTCTTGTCTGTTCTTTGCCATGTTAATCTTAATGGCGCCTTTTTGTGCTGTCTTAATAGCATCAACGATAACAAATAATTTCCCATATCGTTGAACTGCGTCAGCAACATCTTTAATATCGTTATCCCACGTAGGCATTGCTACTGACCAATTGAGTTCAGCTGCTCGATCAAATAATATTGTGCCTGCACGATCTTGATCTGGAATTACAATAACTTCTGCACCTAGACTATTAATTATCCTAGATTGCTGCTCTGCAATTTCATTGGTAAGTAGTGCAACTCCGCCTATTGCCAGTGCATCAAACGGACCTTCGCACACAAATATATATTTTTGATCTTCTTGTTGTTGATCAAAGTTGAAAACAAAATGTGGATGTTGATCTGACAAATATTTAAGTTTTCCCGCTTTGACCTTGCGAGCAGTATTGCCCACAATACGGCCTTGCCATCGAAACGGAACAATTACTCGATCAGTGTATCCTGGGCTAGGGCTCCAAAAGAAGTTTTCGCTTAGTGCATCAAATCCTCTATTGTAGACATAATCAATGACAGGACCAATATCTTTGGAGATGTCAGGGAGGTATGCACTGTTGATCCATTCTGCAATTGCCATAGAACCTTCTGGTAGTTCTTTATCAGTAAATGCTATATGTGTCTCTTGCTCTTCTGGACGATACGTATCGCCTTCTGTTTTAAGTGCTTCGAAAACTAGTTCTTTGATCGTATCATCACCGGCACCTAACCAGCGAGCAAGTGTTTTCATTTTCTCGCCAAACGGCGATCCGGGTTGCCAACCAGTGCTAAATTTACAATTGAAACAATTAAAGACAACTCCATTGCCGTCGAAGCGGATGCCGCCACGTTTGCGTGTATCGTTGCCGTGGCCTCGATGTTGGCAGCAGGGTGCATTGAATGATGTCCATCCTGAAGGAGAGCTTTTGGCTCTGGGAGGAAGTAAGGAACGGAATTTATCTACGACTAGTGTCATAGATTAATTATACTATCTGTACAGTATCTTGTCAACAGTTCCAGTGTTCGATAAACTAGGAATATGCTTGATTCTAAACCAATTCCAATGCCCGATTATATTTTCGTAAGATTGGCTAGTTAAATCAGTAGTAGTGATAGTGACCCATTTATCTTTTCTAGGAGTAGCTCCTTGATAATCGAGACTACCTTGAATTTCAACAGTGCCTACATAATTTGTAGAGTAAAATTGAAATGTATGTAATGCATTACCTGTATTAATCTGTGGCTTGGCATCGATGATTGAACTTTCATACCATGCAAGAGTATCATCACCTTGTGTGGATGGATTAGTGTAATTAAACGCATCAACTACTAAACTTTCTGTCACGGTGCCGTATACTTCACCGTTAATTTCCAATGTGCCAGAAGCGCCATATTGGCTGTCAACATACAATGGCATTCTAGATGTTACTGTATAATCAGTAGAGTCAACTGTTGACCTAACTTCTTTAGTAACGCTGTAAGAATAAAATCCGTTGTCAATGTTTAATAGTTCAGCATCTGTCAATATCACAGTTACCTTGCCAGTAACTAGGTCCATTGCTTCGAAATCTTTCTGTAATATTAAATCTTCTGTGGATTTTGACACGAGGTTAAATACCAATGTAGAGCCGGTAATGTTACTGGCTTTTTGATCAGGATTACGAACTTGTATGTCGATGCGATTATCAACACCTTTATATATTTTTAGATTACGATTGTACACTCTACGATACCTCTCAGTTGACCAAGTGTCCGAGGGACTAGTAAATACATCTAACTTATTTGTGTATAAATAAACAGGATTAAATTGCATATATATTATTAACGGACCTTTAGCATATTTATCGAATGAGAATAACAACTAACATACAAGAAAACTTCCCGTTTATCAGCGTTATAACACATGTTACGCATGAATACGTGGGAATAATTATCAACCAAGATGCACAAGTAACCAGCTTCTATGACTACTCTGCAATACGTACAGAAGAAGAAAAAGCCTACTTTTTAGAGTTGGGCGAAGCCTGGTGGTGGGAGAGCAACAGAATGATACCTATCAACATCTTTCTTTCTAAAGAAATTTTTAAATTTAAATATATTATTAGAAACTTTGCCACTAAAGACGTTAAAGTACTATTAGGCCCCTGCACTAGCTTAAACGATATTATTGTCAAGCGTATCAAACGCAAAAGCATTACGCTTGTTAGAAAAAGTTCTTAACTATATCCGTAACTAATACCTTCGCAGATTAAATTCATCTGCACAGTGATAGCAACTGCATATGCAGTAGCATGACTCTTCTTAAAATAGTACTCGTCACTCTCCGGTTTCATCCACACCTCGTTCATCACCGTGGTCCACTCTTTCCCAATCAGATAACGTTTCGCAGGGCGAATCATTGCTAAAACTGCCGCTAGTTCTTGTATGCATCTCGGTTTCATCTGTCTGAGGATTGAGCCGTGTCCGTTAACGTGAAACAATAGATTGCAAAACTCGTCTTGTTCTAGTAGATCCCATAGTGGTTTAGTCTCCATAAGCTGAGTAAGATGTTCCTCGTTTTGAACACCTTTATAAATTCCAACATTTAAAAAATCTACTTTAAAGTATCCTGCTTTGTCTGCTTGATCATAAGGTACTGCACACAATGCCTCAGGCGCACTCATTGGTACTTCGTGCAAGTACACTCCGGTATTATGTTTTACCAATTTACCATTGTCAACACGACTGGCCTTAACATGTTTGAATAATTTTAAAGCAGCATCACGATCTATAAAGTCTATATCAATATCCATTACTTTCTTTTATTAAATTTACAGTTATTGCCATGCCATCTTGAATATGTCAACCTTAAAATTAGGCATCTATATTCCATTCTGCATTATAAAGTTTTTTCCATTGCAACGATCCAGCAGTATCGTGAGGCGCATATGCCTCCCCTGTTTCGCGATCAACCAGCAACCATTTCGCCGGACATTTAGTTTTAACTATCAACGTAACTGCTTGATCTAATTCTGGTACAGGTGTTCCGTCTTGTAATTTTCGTAGGTTCATTGTAATTTAGTTGTTTTAAACAATAACAGAGGAAGTGTTTCTGATAAAAATTCTGCGTATTCTTCTGCGTCGTCTGCATCCGCAAAATTAGAAAATTTAACATAAACACCGGGATCGTTATCAGAAGTAATCATGACTTCTATCTCAATGTCATCACTAGAAATGTATTTTTCTTTCATAATATTTTTGCCTCTTTAATAACATCTTTAACAAGTTCTGTGTCGGCTGGCAAAGATTTAAATCTACGCATCCAAAACTGAGGATCAATTATAGGTCCTACAATTTCTAGTTGCTCGTCGTTCATTTTTTGTAACATTGCCTTACCTTCGCGACTATTTAATAAAATCCAAGGACTAATGATTCCTTCTTTAATATTATGTGTTGCACGATTTAAATTAACATAAGCAAAATAATGTTCCCAAGGAGTATTGTTAGTATCACCCCATTCCATCATAGTGGCAATTGTACGCTGTATTGCTCCGTCTGCTGGCTCTATCTTGATAAGTTCTTTTGTATAAGTTTCGTACAATTCATCACGGCACCAGTGATCTAATTTAACTCCACTTTTAATCACAAACTCTACAAACTTCTCCGGATATATAGGAGCAGTATTAACCATAAAGCTGCCAAACTTTACAAATGCAGTATAATAAGGACTTGATGCAAAGTCGTCAAATGACTTTTGACTTTTCCCCTTTTGCACCATTTCATAAAACTTTTGATAAGTCATTAGTCCCATCTGAACGTGCTTTTCGCTCTTACTCAAGTGACGACGCTTCTGCTCACATATATGAACAAACAGAGTCTTTTCTTTGGCAAATAATTTGCCGCAGTATTCGCACTTATAGTTTAATTGCATTGACTTCTTTTTTATCCCACCCAAGAGATTCACAATACTGTTTGATTTCTTTGACTGTGGTAATAACTGCAAGGGTTTCGACATCTGATCTCTTCATGTTAGGAAATAAATTTAATAGGAATTCTTCTTTCTTGTTTTTTTCTTTCTTTAGAGGAATCCACTTGTGAAAATGTTTCTTCTTTTTTTCATGACTAGTAGCGCACAGGGTCTGCCATTGCAGCTTAGGATGTTGATTTATGTCATTCCAGTTTTTATTGTAGTATTCATTTACTGCAAATAGATAATGTTCTTGAATTTCATTATCAGTAGTGTCAACACTACTGATGTAGCGATTTAAATTCCAAAGATCGCCTTTGATTTCTTTCTGCCCTTCTTCTGACACTGCATCCCACAATTCTTTTAATCCCACATCCACTGCCGGAATCATGTCATTAAAAAGGTCTACATGTTTATTCTTGCCCATTTTGTTTGTCTCTACTTAGATGATATAGTATTTTAACACGATCGAGAGCTTCTTGTAAAGTAGGATCTGTCCGAGAAGCTCTGCGGATTTCACCCCACAATTTATCATCCATTATATGATTGTGTAACGGACGACCGTCTGAAGTTCTAGGATCGTAATCCCAACCAACTTCTACTCGTGTGCCTGGTTCTGAACCAAATTCTCTAGCATATGTTATGCCATTAGCACGTTCGTAGATAAGACTAGCGTTTGTTTTTAGTGTTCCCATCTTTTGCATGTCCTACAGTTTCTCTTTCAATATCGTCGTGATCAAATTCTGCCCAATACAATTCAAATGCCACTGTGTCTTTTACTGCTTCAAATTGATGATATTCACCTGGAGCAACTTTGGTATATTGGCCGGCAGTTAATACTGTTTCGTCAATTAGATTGTAGTTGTTCTTCCACACTCGAATAATCATTTCACCTGACTCTACAAAGAAGCCATTCCATTTGTATTTGTGTCGATGCTTTGAGCATACGCCGCCTGCCGACGCTTCAATACGGTGAAATTCTAATACACCGTTTGCTTCGAGGAGTTCTGTAGCTCCCCACACTTTGCCTGCTTTCATTTTGTTCTCCTTAATTCATATAATAAAAATTCTGCCGGGTCACACCAATACGTTTCATATATCGCATCGCCAGGGCCAGTTAGTATTGTATATATTACTCGACACCGTTTAAGCCATAATTTCTTTCCACTGAGATAACACCGTCTAGGAAGCAGTGATGTTTTTACTTCGCTAGATATTCTCCGGTGATCAACCATATATGATTGAGGCATTAGAGTAATTTGTGCAGTTGAACAATCTCGCTCTGACGACTAACTTCTTTTACAAAATATACACACGGCGGATTTGGGCCGTCGTGTAAAGGAACTGTGAGTAACTGTCCGTTCTTCATCTTTGGGAAATACCAGCGCACGTCTTGAAAAATATTAACAATTTCAATAGGTAAAAACTCTACTCTAAATCCTTTAATAGGGTTAAACACTAGTGCATCAAACCCACGTTCATTGATGCTGGTTAGGGGCAGCACTTCGGGATCTTGTCCGCACATCTGATCACCTACTACCATGCACCAGTCTAATGGCATTTGCACTTCGTACTTGCCTACTTTTAATAAAATTGCAGGACTGTTAAATGACTCTAAAAATATCAGCGGCATAAAAAAGAAATCAGGCTCTTGCGGATTACTGTTATCTAGCACACTGAATCTTGTGTCTTCGTCAACCTCATCGGGCAATTCGTTTAAATCAAATGCTTTATTTTCTAATGTTAAAATCTTCATATACTTACCTTGGTGATTGTAAAAGGATATTTTGCATCCTTGTAAAACTTTTTTCTTTCTGTTAAATGTCGCTTAGAATATTTGCATGCTGATGTAATGTCCCATATTTCTACTGAGTCTTTGTCTTGTGCTTTTCTAATACCTCGCCCAATACTTTGTATAACTCGGACAAAGCTCTTTCCGGGCTCCAAAAGAACCAGATTAAAAATACGAGGGATATTAATACCCACAGCGGCCACACCATAAGTCGCCACAATAATCTTGTCATCACTTGTTTTAATTTCGTCATATTCTTCTTTCCTGTCGTCCAACTTCATGCCGCCTGAAACAAATACCGCCTGAGGCAAGCGCTCTATTAATTTATTTCCTGTGTCAATTCTATTGATCAACACTAGTGTATTTCCACTTAGACTAAGTTCTTGAATCTTATTTGCTATCCAAGTTAATCTGCTGTCATCAGTGACTAAGAATTTGTACTCATCTGCAAAACTGGTAAACACCTGCACTTCGTTAGTTTGTAGCACATTGATATTCAATTGTGCCAACACGCCTTTTTCCTGTAGGTCATGCGCACTTACTTGATTGATCACCGGACCGATGCTGGCAAGGATACCTTGAAATTCCCAATTCTCTTTAGGAACAGTTCCTGTTAATCCCCAACGAATAGGACAGTTTTTAAAGTTTTGTGTCAGCAGTTTGGTCAAGACCTCAGCCTTGGCTTGATGGCAATTGGATACTACTGCACCTGCAACAACATAATTATGATCATTTTCTACATGCAGATTATAAACTTTATTAGGCTTGCTGATTTCTGTTCTAATTTTTAATTTCATAAATTTTCTTAATTTTTTTAGAGGTCTTAATATCAAATTTGCTGTAATCTATATTGATAGGACGTGACCGAAACCACTCTTTATCTACTATCAGTATAGCATAATTGTTTGTAGTTGCCCAACCAGTTAGTGCATTTATTTTTGCATTAAATTTGTCTCCCACGCATAGCTCACGCGGCTTGACTTCAATTACTAATTTATTAACATTATCAATAAAATCTACAATATAAATTTTATTTTTCCCGTCTAACATATATTCAATTCTAAATTTTTCGTATTCTGCAACAGGATTAATATATTGATACAACGCCTCCCAGCTTGATCTATATTTTTTACCATTATATTCCGCATCCCAATGAGTATTTCTATTATTAGAATTTGGAGTAAATGTTCCTGCTAATATCATAGCATGCATCAACTGAGATTTTTCTTGTTTTTTTTCAGCTGACATAACGGTGCCATACATTCCGTTCCGTTCCCCTTGATTTTTTTCACTAATTTTTCGTTTTGTAGCATCAGAGCACGGAGAAGAATATGGATAACTTCCTTTAAGTCCTTTGCTCCATGGAACACCTGTATTCAAGTTCTTTTTTAATTTCTCACCATGGATACGTTGGCAAGCAAATCCGCCTATTGCGCTAAGGTATGATTTGATATCTTTTTCAGAAACGCTGCCATTTAACAATTGATCAATTGAAGTTACCCATTTATCGGTATTTGTACTTAATACTCGTTTTTTAAAACGTGTAAAATTACTATCAGTTAGTACGTCGCCCGTTGATAAAGTTAATGTTTGTTTTCCGTATTCCACAACCCGAGTGTGCTGTTGAGCCGTTATCAATGCATGATTTAATCTGTTAATCCATTCTTTGTATGTAATTTTCATAAACACCTCTGCGTTAGTTATATGTATTTATGTTTTATTTACAATTTCGTGATGATCTGATAATTCGTCTGCACGACACCATCCTAAATTAGTAAGAAATTTATGATTACCAGTAACTTGTATTTTTGATCCGTTATCAAATTCAAGCTCATACATTTTTTCGCTATTAGTATTTGTCAGATTTACATGCGAGTTTACAACTGTATCAATTTTAAACTGTTTAGTTTTCTCGGAATAGTTAATAACCGTATCGCCAATGCCTATATGCTTGATAGCTACATACCCGGATGGGGTTAATACTAACGCATCTCCGTCAAAGCATTCGTCTACGATGATTGCGACTGCACCTTCACAAAATTCTGCTAATGACAGTGTTGCATCATCAAAACCTTTCTTGTCGAGCACGTTAAGGCTTTGCCAAGTACAAATTGTATGCGTCTTGTTTAATTCTTTACGATCACCAAAGTATACACCTACATCTAACCCAAGATTTCGATAATCTTCTTCTGTCTGTACCACAAGACTTTTATTAGGTACAATAACCATTGTACGTCCATACGGCTCGCACAAGTGGCTCAATGTTGCTGTGGTGATTGTCTTGCCGGCACCTGTTGCTACTTCTTGCAAACTCTGTGGATGTTCTTGAAATTTGTTTACAACATCAAACTGATAGTCGCGCAGAACAATCGGCTGACCTTCTGCTGGATGACCTTTAGGCCAAGTCTTGCCTCTATCCGCCCAGTAGTTTTCTGTTACTGGTGCAAACTTAATACTATGATGTTCACGTAGATCTTCAACATCGATTTCGTATCCAGCTTCTTCTATGATGGGTAATATGACATCCAAGTGTGCAAGATAACCAGTACCACCAATACTAAAATAAGTTTTAGTCCCATCCCATCTCCCTAGTTTATATGAAGGCATGTGTCGTGCATATGGCAGATCAAATTTTAATTTGTTTACAATCTTCCGCCGCGTTTCTACACTAAGTCCGTCTACTTTTATGTTTACTTCATCTTTAATTGTTAGTTTACAACTCGACAATTTTATATCCTCTTTGTTCGGTTGGTTTTGTATTACCTAGGTATATTACAACAGGGTGACTGTTAAACCAATCTCGTGTCATAACATTTGTCTGTGGATAAATGTTATTTGTAATTAATAGTGTAACATCATGCGGATCTTTAAACAACCACTTTGCTGGTTTAGATTCAAAAATTAGGATCTTTCCGGTTTCAACTTTGCCACCTACACCTGCAAGTTTAATCCATTCGTTGATACCAAATTTACCATCTTTTCCTTCTCTGAAACAGACTTTGATCTCATCTCGTGATACCAGCATGCGATCTGCTTCTGCAACAAAGTTTTGTAACCATTCTAATGTATTACTGGAACGATCTAATATAATACAAACTCGTTCTTTAAGTTGATTATAAATTCTAAAAAACATGCTGTAGTCTTTAATCCAAAATGTATTTTCAGGAGCTGCTGCAATTTGTTCTACAGTTCCTGTTTCCGCACCCTTGTATAAGTAACCCATTGATTTTGCCAACAGCAAGTTCTTAGCATAGCTACTGCACTTGTGTTCTGAATAATAATTCTCTGCATCTTCCGGAGCATTAACTAGTTCAAGACCGCTAAAGCTCCAGCGAGAATATGGAACAATGTCGTCGGCATTAGCCCAAATTTCTTCTACTTCTGACACCACACTCATGAAACTATCATCAATTTCGAAATTATGTTTAACAGCAAATTCGTACAGAGTAATCAAATTAAATTCGTAAAATTCTAATCTTCTAATTCTGTTTTCAGGATCCCAAGTACTTGCCTTACGATTACCTGTCGACTGAGCTGTCTCAATTTCTGTTTCAAATTCTTTTTTTAATTGATATGGAAATTTTATGCAAATTTCTAATTTGCCTTCAACTTCTTCTACATATATTTTTTTACTTAAATCAAGTTCTCTAAATGGTAATTTCCATTTTAATGCTTTGATATTTTCTCGATAATCGATGCCTGCATCAGCTGATGCATTTTTATACTTGTCTAATAATTTTGTAATGTAATTGGCTTGATTTTTTGTCAGTGGCTCGGCTAAAGATATTTTTGAGTAAAAATTTTGGATAGGCAACACATCTTGATGTTGTACAGAAATTGCATTTGTACACACAAGAAGGTAAAGTTGAGAAAGAATGTCTTCAGCATATAATGATAGCATGCATTAATTATACTACCTTCGACGGTCAATGTCAAGGAAATAGTCTAGCTAAAGGAACACCCTGTGCAATTTCGTCAACAGTCCATTCAGTATGACACAGTTTTAAAAACCATTCTTCTCTGTTGAGCAACGTAGGATTTTCTAGTTGAGACCATTCAATACTCATAGGGGCTGCTAGGCTACTAGTGTCACATAATACAGGTATGCCTTGTATTGCTGCTTGTACTGCTGGTCCAGCATTGTGATTAATCACGCAATGATAATTGTAAAATATATCAAAATCGTCATAGGTATTTGCTAGACGTTTTGGTTTTTCAACAATAATATTGCTCATCTTAAAGGTAAACGGTGATCGAGGATGCGGTCTTACAATAATTCTTCTATTGGTATATTGCTTAATTTTAGCAATGGTATCCTCGCACCATTGTCGCATGATTGGCATGCCTTGCCATTGAAGACTTTCTTGATGTTGGCATGCTACTAGTATTTCGCCCCTGTGTCTCTCAGGCCTAGATTTCAAACTCACACCTAACATGTCGGGTCTGTTGGTATCTAAATTTTCACTATTTCCAAAGTATCCTAAATTGTTAATATGGTCTAATGACAGTCGCCATGTCTCTCCACGTTTGAGATTTCCTACTTCAATAATAACGACTGGCTTGTTTATGCGCTTGCAGTGGTCGTAGATTGTTTTGTTATTTCTCATTCTCCCAGACCAAAGCACTGACCATATGACCGCAACATCTTCGTCACGATCAACAACTGTATGCCCAAGAGAAAGTAGTCCCTGTTCAACAGCGTCAAATATTGGCGGGCTATTAAGAGCACCGTACTCGCGATAAAGTTTGAATTTCATATGTCTAATAAATAATATACGTATTTAACGAGACTATGGACAAGTTTATAAAAAAGATTAATAAAATATCAAAGATTACAGAGAACGCACTAGTGATAGGTGACGGGTTTGGTAATCTGCCAAATATCTTATTAGCACACAACAGTGTGTTTATAGTTGATAACAATGATATTAGCATGCGATCAAAGAAATTAATTTATAGAGAGAATCTTAATAATTTAACATCGCTCACGCATGTTAGAGTTATATACATCGATTTGAATAAATTAAATAGACTAGAAGAATTAAAAATGTTTTGGTCAAATAATAAAGCCTGTGTGATCATTGAAGGTGGAGAACCTATTAGTAGAGAGTTCTCAAAACCGTTGTATGATACAGGATGGAATTGCACACGAGTTGAAAAACACTTTCACGTATGGGAACAGAAAAAATGAAGATAGCAGTAGTCACTACATTTCATGAAAAAGGTCTTAAATTGTACGGTCAGAAAATGATCGATTCATTTTGTGAAAATTGGCCAGAAGAAGTTACATTACACATATACCCCGAATTGTGTAATCCAGCAATTCGAAATCATAATCATATAACATTAAAGCGGTTAGAAGAAGTCGCAGAATTGATGGTATTTAAAAAACGATGGAAAGATGTTCCAAAAGCAAACGGGGATGTAAGTGCCGATCTTGTAAAAATTAAAAGAAAAGATGCAGGCAAAGGTTTTAAATGGGATGCTATTAGATTTGCTCACAAAGTTTATGCAATTTTTGACTGCGCTAGAGAAACAGATGCAGATGTATTATTGTGGATGGATGCTGATACCATATGCCACAGTCCTATTACTGTTGATCAACTAAAAAAGTTTTGTCCTGAAAATATTGATCTTGGTTATCTAGGCCGCGAAGGAAAATACACCGAATGCGGACTGTATTCTATGAATTTACGATCACCAGCTGTGCATAATTTTCTACGTGAATTTCAGCGTATGTATGATGATGCAGAAAATGGAATATTTACATTAGCCGAATGGCATGACAGCTTTGTATTTGATGTAGTTCGAGCAAAATTTGGAAATCAATTAAAAGAATACAATTGGAGTGAGGGCATAGTTAAAGGTGAAGGACATCCATTAATAAATAGTCAGTGGGGAGCTTATCTCGATCATTTAAAAGGTGACAGAAAAACTGCCGGACGAAGTCATTTAAAAGACTTAACAGTAAAAAGAACAGAGGCTTATTGGTCAAAATGATATTGCCATACGAAAAAAAATATTATAGTCAGCACGGTGAAGACGGAATTATAGAATTTCTTTTAGGATTTCTTAATTTTTCTATTTTGGATAAAAAAACGTTTTTAGAAATTGGTTGGGGAAACGGTGCTGTAAATTGTTGTAGAAATTTAATAGAAAATCATAATTTTAAAGGTACTGGAGTTGATCTTAGAAAATCTAAATTTAAAAATAAAAATTTTGTTTCTGTTATTAAATTTTTAACAGTTGACGATATTGATTTTCTACTATCTCTAGAAGGGTCAGAACCTACAATGTTTAGTTTAGATATAGATAGCATCGATTGGCATATTTTAAACGGTATGCTCAGCAAAAATTTTCAACCAAAGATAATATGCCACGAATATAATTCCACGCTAGGTCCATCTGAACTATGGGTTAGATCAAATAAAGAGGGAACTATATATGATAAAAAATTTCGTTACGGGGCCAGCCTTTCTGCATATAAGAAAATTTTAAACCCGTTGTATAATTTTATAACTGTTGATTCTTCTGGTGTTAACGCATTTTGGTTAAGAAAAGATATTGTTGTTCCTTATGAGTTTCAAAAAAATGAGTTTTTATTTTTAAAAAATTATGGCGAAAATCATCAAGAAAAACTAGTGGAAATTTTAAATGTTGACGATAGATGGATTCAATTATAAAAAAAAAATAAAAATAACAAAATAAATATTAACTTATAGGAACACCAATATGCCAGAAAAAAAATTAATCTTTCATTATTCCCTCGGTCCAGCTGCTGAACAATACAAACCAAAAGTTATAGTCGAAACAGGAACCCATTCGGGTAGAACAGCTACATTTATGTGTAATATTGCGTTACAGTTTAACGACAATGTAGAATATTATGGTTTTGACTTATTTGATATGGCAAACGATGCAACTCATTCTCGTGAAATAAACGGCAAAGGAACAGGATCGTACGAAAAAGCGGTTGGTCGATTAGAAAAACTTAAAGAGACTTACCCTAAATTCAAATATACCCTACGTAAAGGGTTTACTACTGAAACATTTACATCTCCTATAATTGCAGATTTAGTATATATCGACGGAGGTCATAGTACAGAAACAGTATTGCACGATTATTCTATGGTTAAAGGTAGCAAAGTTATTGTTTTTGATGATTATCAAATGGATAGTGTTATACAGGCAATTAAACATATAGGTATCAATGATAAAATTAAAATAATCGAAGTAGGAAAAACAAAACAGGCAATATACAAAAACTTATGAAAAATATTGCAGCAGTTACTACTATGAATAAAGAATATTATGACATAATTGGTCATAAGATGATTAAATCATTCATTAAATGGTGGCCCGAAGAGATTACGCTATATGTCTTTACAGAGGAGTTCGATCTTCCTGTTACATCAACTAATATTGTTAGTAAAGACATCTTCGAAGCATGTGACCCTAGCCTATCGGCATTTTTAAAGTGGCGGGGTGATCATTTTACTAAAAAGTTTGCATTTAAAGCATATACATGGATTACTGCTTGTAAAATTTTAAATGAAGATATTTTAATATATCTAGATGCAGATACCGAAACAAAAAAAGAAGTTCCTATGTCCTTTGTGGAAAACATGCTAGAAGATAATTCTATTTTAGCATATATGTACGCAGCATCAGTTGATGAAAATAGTAACAATTTAAAAATTGTAGATAACGCTGAAACTTGCATATATTGGTTTGATAATAAACATAGCTTTTCTAAAGAGTTTATGAAACATTACGAAAACATTTACGAATCAAGAGAAATTGATAACAGAGAAATTTTTAAAAAGCCTCACGATACTTGGGTTATTACAGATTGCGTTAGATTAGCAGAAAATAATAATGTTAAAGTAAGGAATCTACACCCAGAAAAAAATAGCAGGAGCCCTATTAAGAAAACTATTCTTAACGAGTATTTTTCTCATTTTAAAGGTAAGAGTAAATTTATACAGGAAAGAATATGAAAAAAACTGCAATTGTAACAGGTATTACTGGACAAGACGGCCCTTACTTGTCAAAAAATCTCCTAGAGAAAGGATACAAAGTTTATGGACTTGTAAAGAGATATTCAAATCCTAATTTAGACAACTTAAAATTTCTAGGAATCGAAAATGAGGTTGAACTAATTACCGGCGATATAACCGACGATGCGTGTATTAATCATATGGTTAAGGCCATCAGGCCTGACGAATTTTATAATCTAGCGGCCCAGAGTTTTGTAGGAATAAGCTGGGATATTAATAAATTAACCACAGAAGTAAATTCATTAGGCCCTCTAAATATTTTAAATGCATTAAAATCCAATAGTCCTGTTACTCGATTTTATCAAGCATCGACCTCTGAATTATACGGTAACAATAGCAATCAAGGCACACAGGATGAAAATACTAGCTTTAAACCTCGCAGCCCTTACGGTGTTAGTAAACTATACGCTTATTGGATAACGATTAATTTTAGAGAAAGTTATAGTATACATGCTTCTAACGGAATCTTGTTTAATCATGAAAGTCCGCTACGAGGAAAAGAATTTGTAACTAGAAAAATAACAGATGGAGTAGCTAAAATTAAATTAGGAATGGCTAATAACATTACATTGGGAAATCTTGACGCTAAACGAGATTGGGGACATGCTAAAGATTTTGTCGAAGCTATGTGGTTAATGTTACAGCAGGATGTGCCGGACGATTATGTAGTTTGCACCGGCAATCAGTACTCTATTAGAGAGTTACTAGATGTAGCATTTTCTGCTGCTGATATCTCTAATTGGGTCAATTATGTTGAAATAGATCCTAGATTTAAAAGACCGGCCGAAGTACACACGCTTGTTGGAAACTATTCAAAAATAAAAACAAAATTAGGTTGGACCCCTAAAATATCTTTTGAGGATATGATAACCGAAATGGTAAAAGAAGATATTATCCGACTATCTAAATAAATTGTCGCATATGGGCCCAACATTCACCCGACCGCAATTCGTTAAAGTTCCAGTGAAACATTGACAATCTCTCAACCCAGGCCTGTCTATCTAACAGTTGTGGGTTTTCTATTTGTGATAATTCTGTATCGGCAATTTCTGCACATTGACTACGTGCAGGATCTAATACAAAAATAGGCACGCCTTCTATAGCAGCACCAACAACTGGACTAGAATTATAGTTAACTGCTGTCCAGCAATTTTTTAAATCATCTATTAAATTTACGTTTTGACTAAGAGTAACACCTTTGGCAAATTTAATTCGACACTTGGGATTTTTAGTATCTAAGTATTCGCGAGCAGCTTTATCACCGGGGTGTGCTCGAATAACAATTGGTCTATTTGAATACTGTCTAATAGTATTAATTGTTTGAATAGTCCAATCTTGTATGTCAACGTTGCCCATACTCCAACCACCGTTTCTTTGTAGGAGAAGTAATATATGATCGCCGTTAGTTCTATAATCTTTCAATGTTAGATTTAAGTTCTTACTAATTTTCTGCCATCTTTGGGAGTCTATCTCTGTATCGCAATAAATCCCAGTGCCGGGAAAGACTCCATTAAAACTATATCGCAAATAATGTAACGGATTAGTAGTATTAGCATACAAAAATAAATTACTATCAACAGCAACTACATATTTTTTATTCTGTATTTGATTGGCAATAACTGTGTTTCTTAATTGTAGGTGCTGAGAGGTGATGTTACCTTGGCCTAACCATCCCTGGATAACTCCTACATCTGAACTTTGATAATCAAGAGAGTTGTTGTCGACAGAAATATCACCTGCAGATTGAACCCCCATCGAAAAGTTTTTTAATAACTCAATCTTTTCAGGATTTTTTGCGTTAGGTACTGTTTTATGATAAACTGTTACCGTTTTCTTCATATTGTAATGATTCATCAACTAATGGTAAAATATGTTTCCACACGGTACCGGTTAGCATTTCTTGTTCATTCCACTGACTATTTGCTAATCGATTTAACCATTCTTCCACAACAACTTTATCAACTAACTTAGGATTATTAATCTCATCGATACGATGACTTGATATAGGATACGCAAGATTCCCTTCATCTATAGTGATGCACGGCACTGCTTGTAACACAGCATCGACACAACTTCCACTGCTATACGAAACACAGATACCTGCCTCGGATAAATCTTGATCTAGGGTAGTTGAAACTCCGTCTTTCCAAATTAAATTCTTAAAATTTTCAAACAACAGTGGTCCCACTTCACCAAAAAATTCAGTGTGGCCTTTATCGCTCATTGCTGGATGAAATCGAATTGAAATAGGTCTGTCTGAAGAAACTCTAATTTCTTTTACTGTGTCTACAAACCACTCGCTTAATTTCTGTCCTCTTAAGCTAGCATCACCGGGTAGTTGTAATAATATTAAAATATTACCAGCTTTATGATCTTTCCATGTGGAAAATTCAGGGATCGTAAGTTTGGTTTTTAAAAATGCAATTCTATTTTTGTCAATAGATTCAGTATTATAAAATACACCGCTATTATTTAAAAATCCATCAACACCTATTCTATAGAAATCATAATTATTTTGTTTATCAATAACTCTACCTAGAATTGGAGTTTCAACAAATATTATAGTTTTTGCATTTCTTTGTATACTTTGTTTGGTAACATGGTGTTCTGCTAATCTTTCTTTTACAGTTCCAAATTGAACAGCAATATCGCACTTTTCTATTTCAGGATCATAACTTAATCTTAAGTCAATACCATGCTCTTTTTTTAATTGTTTATTTGTGTCAATCTCAAATAAATTAAAATAATATTTTTCAATTCCGTCGTAGAATGCACGTAAGATATTTCTTTCAGTATTGTTTGACCCAGAAGTAATGCTAACTAAAATTTTCATAATATCTCCAATGCAGTTCCATTTTTCATTTCATCTACGTGAAACTGACCATAAGACAAATGGCAAGCCCATGCATATAATTTATCCGTGTCTGCATAGTACGGTGAATCTATTTGACTTAAATCTTGCAATGCTACTGGACTTGCAGCATTGGCAGGTGCTAAAGTAAAGGCAGGAATGCCGTGAAATATACTTTCTATTGCTGCTACACTATTAAAAGTTACCAGAGCAAATACATCATTATCTAATGCTGATTGCAGGGTGTCTGTGGCAATTCGATCAATTCTTTTAGGGGCTCTTTCTCTAACCTCAACAGGCCGATTAGTATATTGTTTAATGGTTTCTACAGTTTGTTTAACCCATTGATCTTTTGTAATACTATAAAACTTACAGGGTTTTTCGTCAGGAGCTGCTACTAAAATCTTTCGGCCGTCTTTCTTCCACGGGGCAAATTTTTTATTGAACTTGCGGAATCTATCATCTGGCCTAGCAATAATCTCCCCGTGTTGTAGATCGTTCTTTACAATACGATGCCAATATTTCCAACCGTTGGGATTAGATGTAGTGCGTTCGTTGCCAAAATATCCAGTGTCTATGTAATAGAAATCTCTACCATCTTCCCAACACTGTTTCATTATTTTATGTTTGAGTATGCCGCGTAACACAATGGGATCTGTACTAGATGTGTAATTAAAATCGTCTGTGCTTATAGGTATAGTATTACATCCTTTGGCAAACATATTGACGTATTCGTCATTACCGTCTTTACTCAAGAAGATCATCTTATAACTCGAATTGAGCATTGTTGATGCCTACTTCTTAACAATGTATCTATTTCTCGATCAAAATTATTAATCCACTCATAGAGAGCTTTAAACTCTCCGTTTTTCCATTCTGGATACAGTGTGTAATCTCCCCAGGGATAAAACTCGTCAAAAACTATTATCGTTCCTGGGACAATTTGAGAATTTAACAACCATAAAATTTCTTTAGTACTTGAATACAAATCGCAATCTATATGCAAAAATTTTATTTTGTCGGTATTATTAATGCACCATAATGGAACAGATTCTTTAAAAAATCCTTTAACTAGTTTTACGTTTGTATTAACATCTGGTAAATTATCTAATTTAAAGTGCCCTGTTGGGTGTTTCGAAACTATTTTAGAATCTGTAAACCAATCTTCTGGTAACCCATCAAAACTATCAAATCCCCAAACAATTTCTTTATCAAATCTATTTGATATAATATTAATCGTTTTACCTTGGTATACTCCAAATTCTAATACTAATCCGTTAATCATTTCCTCAGCTAAAATTTGATATAAATGTCGCTTTCTGTCAAGGCCTGTCCCTTTAAAATTATTATTGATTTCACAAAAATAATTAATTATTTTTTCAGAAATATTTTCTTTATTAAAAATCATAAATTGTGTTGTAGACAATATTCGGTGTAAATTCTTTCTCGATGCCATTCGTCTGAAAAGTCACCCTTGTCGGCAAACTCGTAAAAACAAGGAGTACCTAAAGTGTAATGAACTAGTTTTGCTAACGGATTCCATTCATACTCAACATCTAACCAATTCCACTCTGTAGGCAGTTCTCCAACTAACTCATCAGATAGCCAAGTGAATCTATGTACTTGAGCGCCACTTGCTGATTGTACAAACTCTGGAGTTACTACTCTGTTCGCAGGATGGCCACAATTCCAAAGTATTACACTAGACCAATTTTTGCAAGGATAATCCTCATTCTTGCTACCAAGATACTTTTCAGTCATCTTGGTTTTATAATCATGCTTAACTACCATTACAGCTTTTGAATCATCACGCAGTGCCCATAATTTTTCTATACCATCACGCAGAATCATGTCGCCATCGATAAAAATTGCCCAGCCTTTGTAATCCATTAAGTGTGGGACTAGAAATCGACTGTAGATAAAATGATTGCTACCATCAGTGTGTGTTTCTTTGTAGTCTTTCATTATGTTTAATGCTAGCGGACTAATTGCTACTGGTTGACTAGCATGTCTAATAATGCTGTTAGTGCATACGTGATATGCTACAGCCTCTCTAGGATCATACCCGATAAAAATTGGTATCATTTCCGTTCAATATCCTCTTCTTCGCAGCGTTCGCCATATTGTATTTCTACAATGCGACATGGCTTATCAAATGGATTACTTAATTGATGCCATTCTCCTACTGCAATGTGTATGGTTTCGTGTGTCCGTAAAAATAATCCTGCAAATTCTTTTTCTACTTTGCATTCACCTTCTTCCACTACCCAGTATTCTTTGCGTTGTGCATGGCGTTGCATACTGAGACTTTTTCCTGGTTCTACAGTGAGCTCTTTGACCTTCATGCCGGGCGCTTCGTGCAACACACGATAGTACCCCCACTGCCTTTCAGTTTTTGGAGCTTTCCATTCCTGCAGAATCCAACTACTAGAATTCTTTTTATCTTCCCCACCAACGCCAAACACAAATTCTACATGTAGCATCTCTTCTAATATCGCCATCTCGGGAATATTGGTTTTGTTTCTATCGCCGCCATTGGCAAAGATAATGTGTCCTGATGGATAGATAGATCTAACTTTTCTAATGGCATTTTTAGCACTGCCATCGCTGTCATCAAAGTTAACAACTCTATCAACATTGTGCAGAGCTGCAATAATAGTTGCACGTTCTTCCCAGGGCATGAATTCTTGCCCTTTCTTTCTACGCAACCATTCGTCCGAGTTTACGCCAATTACTAGTGAATCGCCTAGTTCTCTGGCTGCGTTGATATAGGCAATGTGCCCAGAATGAAGAGGGTCGAAACCCCCTGTGATTAATACAATGCGTTTCATGCAGATATTTATCTGCGCATATTACCGAGTTGATTAAAGACTGGCATCTTCTAATCCCGATACACGTAGTTTAACAATATTGCTTAGGTGCCATTGTTTCTGATCTAGTGCTTTGATAATGCCCAACCACTTGTTGCGTAACAGGGCAAAGTCATTGATAATCTTTTCAAAATCTACAACGTCGGCTTCGCCTTCTACAAACTTTTCACAGTCTCTAGAAGACAAAGCTCGTTGATAACTTTCTAAATACTTGCGAAAATGCTGACTACGAAGTCTGCGAAGTTCGATATGAAGATATTCAAGAATACCTTCAATCTCTTGTAATTGATTAAATCGTTCTTCAACAATGCCAGGCATGCGCGAACTTGCCTTCTCGATGTTTCCTGCTATGCAGACATCTTGTTTTGCTGAAATTAATTCAGCTTCATAATAGGCCACAGCACCAGGGATATTTGAGATATCCTTTGAAACACGATTATACCAATTCATTTAGTCTTCATCTTTATCGTAGTCGTCATCTTCTTCGGCAATTGCCTCACCATCGATAACATAATCGATTGCATTATCGAGGTAAGTGTCAACACCTAACAGTCCGTCTAAAGTCGATTCTTTAATACCGTAATCCATTAAGGTGTTAACAAAGTCAGTAGCAACATCTGCACGTTTCTTTTCAGGAAGATGCTCAACTACCACTGACCACAAGTCTGCAATTAAATCTTCTTTCATTCAGTAATCTCCGTTTCAGGTTCAACAATAGTAGTTATCTCTGAAACGGTAATTTCGCCATTTTTAGAAATGTCTGCCATGACAATGTCTAATCCATCTTTGTCGTTGCGTTCCCAAGCCTTGCGGAACTGCTTAATAATCTCACCATCACTGGTAGTATATACAAGACTGTTTCCTTCCTTCTTGAGCATCCCTTTGGCTTCAAACAGATCGACTAATCCACTATATGGACTCATACCTGTTTCGTAAGGAATTTCAACTTGTACACTTTCAAACGGCTTCGCGTAACGTGTTTTCATAATTTTACAAGCAGCACGAATACCTTGTACTGTGCTAGTCTTGTTGCCATCGGCATCAAGTTTCAACTTCAATTTACGCATGGCTACAACAATAGAACTAGCATAGATGAAACCTTGACCGCCTGAGATCTTGTCATCCGGATCAAACATGTCCTGACTAGCGTAGGTGTGATTGGTACATACCATGCCAATATTGTAGGCGCCAAACATATTAACACAGTTACGAACGAGACTGGTCAGTGCCTTGGGCTTACGACCCATGTCGCCTTTCATATCCCCTGCCTGGAACTGATTAACGTCTGTAGGAGTTAACAACATGCCCAGCGAATCAATTACAAACAGAATCTTTGGACGATCTGCTTCATCCATAAGTTTGTATTCTGCAATAAATTCTGTGATAGTTTTTGCAACATCATCAATCATTGCCATATTCAACTTGAGCAACTTGTCTGGGCTTGTATCAACACCCAATGCTTCAAGCCATTTTTCGTCCAATGCATTTTCAGTATCGATTAGGATAGGGTAAATGCCTTGTGCTTGTGCGTTCTTGATAAGATTACCTGAACAGATAAAACTTTTACCTGCGCCGCTTTCTCCTGCAAATACTGTAACTTTGCCCAGCGGAATACCACGATCAAAATATCCACTGATGAGATAGTTTAGTGCGTAGTTGTTTGTGCTGACCCAGTCTGTTGGGTCATTGAAGCCAATACTAAGACCTGCAATGCTTTTAGTAATTGATCTTCTAAATTTAGAAACGTCGAATGCTTTTGCCATAATTATTTTTCTCCTGGTGTGAAAGAGAGTACGAGCATGAGCCCGTACTCTGTTTTAGCAATTATTACTTTTGACGATTGCGAATCATTGCAAGGATATCTTGCGCACGATTTGCAGAGTCAGTACCTGCTGCTGGAGCAGTTGCTGCCGGAGTTGCTGCTTTCGGTTCCCAAGGTGGATCTACGGCAACTGATTCTGCTACTGGAGCAGGGGTTGCCGCCGGAGCAGGAGTTGCTACCGGTGCTGCACGTGGAGTAGATGCCTTATTGGGATCACCAGTTGCCTGCCCCATACCTGCTGGCTTGAAGTATTGACCCCAACGTTCCATGTCGTATGCTTCACCATCCACAGATGCTTCAAACATCTCTTTCATAACCTTGAGTTCGATGTCGCTTGGCTTCTTAGGAAGGAACCCACTTAGATCAAACAAGTTGAACTGATCAATTGCTGCCTTGTCTGCATCAGAGATAGCACGTTCACGACGCGACCACTTTGAAGTAGAGTAATCTGCATAACCACCTTTAGATGTTTTTGCGATCTTAAAATCAACACCCTTAAAATAGTCTGTTGGCAATTCATCCAACTCGGGATCCATAAGAGCAGACTTAATAGTTTGGAAGATCTGAGGACCGATAATAAATCTACGGATTGGGTTTTCTGGAAGTTTTTCTTCCTTCATTGGATCTTCAACTACGAAGCCTTGGAAAATGTATGAACGCTTTTTCCAGTACTTACGACCCATTTCTTCTAGGCTTTTGTCTTTGAACCAACCACGCACTTCACTAAGGATTGGGCAAACTGAACCATCGTTGTACATTTCAACGCAAGGAACTTGCACTTGAACTGGACGACTATCAGTGTCACCTTTAATACCTGCGAATGGGAGTTTGATCATTGCACGTTCAACCCAGAAGAACGTGTTGTTTGTGTTGCCGTCTGGGAGGAAACGAACTACTGCTTCTTTACCTTCTTGCATGTTCCAGTGTGGATAGATTGCGTTGTCGCCACCACCTGTTGATTGTCCTGTTGACTTACCTTGTGCTTCTTGAAGTTTCGCACGAATTTCTGCTAATGTTGCCATTTTAAATGCCTCCTGTAATATGCCTAAAATGTTTTTTACTACTATGCCTAATGCACATGTTTTATTATGCGCTTTTTATTTATCAAGGTCAATGATTATCTACATATATTTTGATTATTTTTGCCAAAAAGAAAGGACTCCGAAGAGTCCTTATTATTGCGTGTTGTATATTACATGCCTGATAACTGTCTAATACGAGCTAGCTCGTTCATCGATTGATCCTGCTGTTCGGGAGCCATACGTTCTACCATTTTACGAGCAACGTTCTCTGCCTGTTCGCCAAATTTCTTGCCTACCATTGTGCATACACCTTCTGGACCTTTAGGGAATGTGCCCGAATCTCTATCATAGAAAGTGTGAATAAATTCTGCTAACTCTTGTACATTCATTTTGCCTTGATTTCTTTCTTCTGGGTCGTCACTGGCCATCTGTGGCTCTTCGGCTGGCGCTTCGCCGCCCGCCTCTGGTGCTGCGACTGGATCTTCTGCCGGTGCCTCACCTGCATCCATATCGCCAAAGTCTAGTTGTTCTGCAACTTCCGGAGCGTACAGTTCTAACCATTGCTTGACTACACTACGTAGGTCTGATTCTGGATCTGCATCAGCAGTGTCTTTAATGCCTTGCATTAGTTGTGGGTCGTCGATGATGCCTTTAAGACTTTCTATTGCGTTAGTGCCGTCAACACCCGCAACAAATGTCTGCCCTATTAGGCTTTGTAGTTGTTGAATTGCTGCCTGTTGTTCTTCTGGATCTTGAGATGTAATAGCAGATTCTTCACCCAACGCCATTACCCAATTTTCAAACTTTGCCATTGGGTCATATGCAGGTTGATCTAACTCGACATCTTCTTGTTGTAATTCTTCTTGCGTTAGGGCGACTATGTCGTCGTAGCCTATAGTATCATTTTCTTTCATCAATCTGTATAAGACTGGAAATACTGTTGCGATATCTTCTTTAAATGATTTTACTGTAAATTTTTCTTTGAAGTCTTCGACTACATCTTGCGGCACTTCACTACCATCATATGCTTCGAAGTTTTCTTTATATGCCTCATAATGACGCTGCTTTGACATTGCCTTAATCTGTTCACGTAGACCATTTAAGTAAGAACTTGAACGTTCTACTACGCTGTTAGTTTCGGAATTCATTAGATCGTTACGAACAACATAATTACCAAAGCTCTTTAGCTGTGCAATTTCTTCGCTCATCTTAATAATGCTTTCACCGATTTCGTCGTATGGTACGCCGCCGTTAGCCACATGTCGTTGCATGGCACGGGCACCTGCTAAATGTATAAATGGATATTTGAATCGTTCTCCGTCTGCATTTTCAACAAACAATCCGCTGATGTTACGTGTTCTTGCACCTGGGTGTGCATCATCCATAACTGCTTGGTTGTGTTTGATAATCAAACGTGTATCCATTAATTTTTGGTAACTCACTGTCTTGCTGCCATACATTGTGCTTTCACTCATAACGCTTTCTCCGACTGGTGTTTGTATTGTGTTGTTTTTTGTCTGCTTTGGTTGAGCATTTTGTGCTAGAAATTGATAATCTCTACGATCTAAATTATCCTTAGCAATATCTCGTGTGTCAAAACTTAGTAGTCTGCGTTTAGCAAACTCACGTAATTCTCGTAAGAATTTGTACCAATTGCCTTTTTGTCCGTCATCCATGCCTTCTGTAATTCCATTACTAAAATACACTTTCATTGAATTAGGTTCAGCTAGGCTAACACTTACGTGGCCAATTGGTGTTGCTCCTTCCATATAATCAAAATCGAAAAAGCGAGCTTCCTCGGGATTGATAGTTAGTTGCCCAGTTTCAGCACCCAGTTTTAGGTTCTTGAAGCGACTTCTAATTTTATAGAATAAGTCTGTTGCGATATTGTTTCTTGCGTCCATAAGTATATTTATCAGTATCCCATACTAACAAAGATCGGCATTGGCATGGAATCTTCGCTGAGTTTTTCGGTCATTTTATCGTATATTTGAGGATCCCAATCTGCCAGGACCTCTGCCATACGTACTACCAATAATGTAGAGCTTACTAAATCGTCATGCTCTCCACTTTTTGCTTTAAATCCTACTCCGCTGGCAATAAATGTTTTTAATTCAGATAATAAAGGCTTGCTGCACAACGTCATTTTGTTAGTTTCAACCAGATTTTTAAGTTGACTACAGGCAGTAACTTTACTTCGATGAGTAGTGTTAAATCCTTTACGGAACTTGCGGATATGACCTTTACGGATAGGCTCGCTTAGAAATAATCCCGGAAAGTTCTCTTCTCCTAGATCACTAATAACAATCAGTGCTGCTTCGCCCAGTGTATTATTCTCTACACTGTAATATATCTGTGGCATTGACCCTTTTTCTTCGCCACGCTGCTGAATGTATTTCAAAATATCTCGCATTACCCGAACCTGTTGTTGCACAGGAGTAGTATTGTGATGCCACTCTGCTATCTGAATCATGCTGGGCATTTCGTACACTTGAATAGCAGAATAGTCGCCTCCTGTTCCTAGACTAGGATCAAGTGCCAGCAAATATGTCGCCTTAGGATCAACGTCTTTGTACCATCGTGTCTGTCCCATATTCATTATAGGATCAATACCTGTCAACTCCATTAACTTGACACTGTTAATTAATGTTTCTTCAAAAATCAAGAACTCGCATTCAAATTCTCGACGGAATCGTTCTTCACCAATTTTACTACGTTCTACGTTGGCCCACTCATCATCACGTAGAGGGTTTTCGCGCCAGTGTGCAAAGTACGGAAAGAATCCGTTAGGGCCTAATTTTGTTTCGTTTCCAAAATCATCAAACCGTTTGTTAGCTTCTTTCCAAATCATAGCAAACTGATCTTCGTCTGAGTTTGGTGTACTGGTAATAATTGCCTTACCACCAGTGGCTAATGTTGGTGATAATGCAGTCCAGAACTCTTTTGCCTTTTCAGGTGGCTGAACAAATGCGAATTCATCACACTGATGCGAATGGATCTTATTTGCAATAATAACATGGTTAGTTGCATTAAATATTTCATACGTATTACTCAACATAACGTCAACTATTTCCATTACTTGGAGTGCGCCGCTGGCTGAATCAAGATATATGCCAACCGTAATATCTATAACTTTTATTTCCTGACTAGATACAAAGAAACGGTGCTCATTAGTTGCAATTATGTAAGTGTTGTCTGCAAATATTATTTTTTTTGATGATTTGTTTGCACCTTCATTTAGGAAGATTCCGCTGAAATCTTCCCATCCATTAGGCGTTAGTATTTCATATTCCGTATTATCGAGGTATAGTTGATTCATATATTTTTTCTAATATTCTAATTCCGCTTACTGGTATACCATCGGCTAAGTCCTGCTGTATCAAGGAAATTACCAATTCAAACTCAGCGTTTGATTGTTCAATCGAATACCCGGCATTGACTAATAACTGTTCCATGGTCACATTACATTTAGTATGTTTTGACACGTTGTCCCTCCATGGAATCATTTTCAAATTTTGTAAATGTCCAATCACTAGTGGACTTATTTTATTTTTGTAACCAGCAAGTATAGAATATTGGTGATCAATATGATGTGCACCTTCTTTTCCAGCTAGGCCGGTTACATATCCGTGAGTTAGGCTGCGTCTATGTTTTTCAGTTAGATATGTTATTACTGCTTTGTATCTATAAAATTCAGGACGTATTGTTGGGTCAGTAATCAATCCGTTTTTTGCTTTTGTAGAATTACCTACAACAATAGCCTTGCTGGCAAGTTGCGAGTATCCATTCCTGCCCAAGACATCGATGTTGGCCATATGGGTAGCACGAGTCTTTTGCCCTTTTTTAGCATAGCCCGATACACCAGTGCAGTCCAATTGGCCTAATACAGCCCTAGCTTTTTGTTGACCAACTTCGTATTTGGTCAAGCCAGTATTCACATCAATAATTTGCAATCCTAATTTAATATTATCTTTTCTCTTGTTGCAAATACGTTGGGTAATTGGATACGCAGTAAGATCCATTTCTAATATGTTAACTATGTAATTGTTCTTGATCATGCTAAGCCGTTGCTTGCTAATTGGGCAGACCACATAGTCATATCCTTCAACTAAGCCTATTGCCCATAGATGCGAATTACGTTTTTGGTTTCGAGCGATAAATTGATCGAGTTTGGTTTTCATACAGTATTTATACGAATGCAAACTCGTCAACTGATGACATGGACATTATTGTTTATTCTAGAATACAGTGCAGTCAACGTTATATCCTCTTCAACCAATGTTAGTTTACTTCGAACTCGAACCGTAGTAGTGTCTCCATCTAGACAATAGATCAGTGATAGAGACTTACCACGGCCTGTATTTTCCGTTGTAGTTGTTGCTTGAATGCGTGAGCCGTTATCGTATTCGATAGTATTTCTGTTGTAGGTAATAACACCTGCGCGAATAAAGTCAGGAAGATTTTCGTAACCAAAACGGTAGCGATCCATGATGTCTTTTGCACCTTCATACTTGTGTGCTGCAATAAGGACCTGCGCATCATTCATAAACATTGTATACCACAGTAGGTAAACAACTGCACAGGTTGTATTGTGTGTGGGTATTAATGTTACGCCAGCTAAAAACAAATGATCATCGTTATCTACCTGCAAACATCTTACAGGAACACTATCAACTAGGGTTATTGCTCTGATATAAATTCTTTTATTTTTAGGATGATTTTTGTTTAGTCTTTGCCTCTCTAACTTTCTAGGCATTTTAAAAACATCAAAATCAGAGGTAGTAAAACAAAGAGTATATGCATCTTTGTGAGTGGTCTTTTTACGACTCACTGTAGATTTTATACCTAATGTGCTTAGTAATAGTCTTGCCTGTGTGATAAATTTTTCGTTAGATTGATAAAATCTGCAGACTCCGTTTTTTTCTACGGTGCCGTCTGTATCCATGAGTCCTTGTAATAGGGCTATTCTAGTGTCTAAATCATTAAAGATGTATTCATCGGGTATATGTTTATTGCCCCATAGGTCTAATTTCTTATGCTCTTTAGCACCGCCTTTAACATAAAAGGTCCCGGTGCGCTGGCTCCTGCGATCTATAGTAAAGTGACTAACCTCTAAAGATTTTTCTGCAAAGATTTTAGTATATTCTTTATAATCTTCCATAGTACAGGTTATTCTTAGATCTTTTGACCCGCCATCCCCTAACCACACTCCTAGATAATATGGATCTAACATTACCTCTTTAGGTTCGAATTCCAAAGCGTTAGTGTGTTTAATGTGTATGCTTTGTGATCCTGTAGAACACAGTTGGAATCTTTCTATAAGTTTTAAGGTAGTCCCTGTTATTTCTCGCCCTAGATGCGGATCATGCCAGTTCCACAAATGTTCGGCATCTGCTACAATTTTCTCTCCGTGTATAAATTCAATTTCATAACAAGGCCTATCAGTCATAGTTTCTGTTATAAAGGTAATTGTGGTTTGTTTACCGTCAGATCCAAAAATATTGTCGCCTACTTTTAGATCGCCCATACTAACAAATCCAGTAGGGGTTAGTATAGGAGTCGAGTTACTGAGAGCTTTTCCCATCTGTCGAGGTAACATAGCAATACATTGCTTATTCTCAATAAAGGCAGTGATCAATCTTTCTTGATATTCGTAAGGCTCGAAAGGAATTGATCCCCTTACTGGATGCTGAATCTTGATAAAGTTTTTAGCAAAATATAGTGGCCCGGTAATAGGGTCCATACATTTTTCAAGATGCGTTACTTCCTCAAGTGTGTACCTGAGTTGAACATGTGCTTTTTTAATCAGTACCCCATCTAAACTCTTACCCATTTACAACTCCCTTACTCCATTTTTTTCCTTTATTCCAAGGAATACGTTTTCCTGATGTATACTGATCTTTAAGAGTATTGCTAAGTTTTTCTCTAGTTTCGTCTGTCCATTGTTTGCCAGTATTAATTTCTGTCAACGCTTGTTTTTGTTCGTTAGAATGTGTCTTTGTTAGTATGCCGTCGAGTGATTTTTCCATACTCTTATTTACTGAAAAAAATAGCACCCGAAGGTGCTATTTGGTTTTATAAAAAATTAGTTATGCAACACCAACGGTAATGCTAGTTGCTGCAACAACAGTCGATCCGCTGACATCGATTGTGTTAGGACCAACTGCGGTACCTAGGCGGCGAACACGTACTTGCAATTCAGCTGCGCTATTAATGCTCTTGTCCATAATAACATGAACTAATCCAGTGTCTGCATCAGTAACATAGAACATCAACGGATTTAATTCTTTAACTAATGCTTCAACTGTTTCGTCAACTGCATCGTCTTCAGCTCTTAAATCAATAGCAGTAGCGCCGACATCTTTAACTGTGATTAAATATGCATTGGCATTTAAAGAGTATACTGTATCAACAGTACAATCTAAACCATTTACTCTAGTAACTGTTCCCATTATTTCGCTCCTTTAGCTTCTGCTAATCGTTGTAATAGTTCTGCACGGATAGCAGCACGTAGATCGTTGCCTTCCATTGCCATTGGGTTGTCGCCTTGACGATAGCTGTGCTTGAACATTTTCTTTTCTCTGTGCAAGTCATTGCCGTTTGGAATAGCAGCATCAATATCAAATTCTTCTGGGCCTTCATCTCCTGGTGCAGAATTACCGAATGCTTCTTCTTTCTCTTTCTTTTCCATATCGTGATCATCCATGTCGTGATCACCGTCGTTGTCTAGATCGCCGTGTGCTTTAGAAACATCATCACTATCCATCTCGCCACCTGGCATATCATCGTTGTCGCCGTCAAAGTCTGGCAACATTTTTAATGGAGGCAATCCCATTGGCTTATCCATTGGTGAAATGCTCATAGCTGGCATTGGAGGCATGCCGTCTGACGGTTGATTAATCATATCTGGATTAACTTTAGTCATCAGTTTCATTAGGCTTTCGATGTCACTCATACCCTGTGCATTGAGATTTACACTCATGCTTGGAGGCGGAGTGTTAGGTTTACCCATATCGCCCATTCCGGGAGTCGACATACCTGGTGGCATTGGGTCTCCACATGCTTCTGTTGCTGGTTGATCTAACTCACGCATTCTTGCCATTAAACTATTAAAATCCATTTTTTAACTCCCTAAGGCGCTTTTTGCGCCAACTTTATCTTGTTTGATCTTAGGCAGTTTATATTCGCCTTGACCGTTATCTTTCTTTTGCTGTTTAGCAGTCTTACTTAATTCTTTTAAAAAGCCTTTATTAAAATCATCACCAAAGTAATCTTTGTGTTTGATTTTTGTATTGCCTTTGTCAAGATCAGTTTCGTCTAGCACAGCTTCACCGCTAGGTTTGTTATCAGCTAACACCTGCTGTTCTTCACTAGGTTCTCCACTGCCACGTACACGGAAACTATCTTCGGTAAGTCCAATGTCTTTAATGTATGTAACTAGCTGTGGCGAAGTTAATGGGTATTCTGTAACTACCTCAAACACTGTTACTTCGCAGTTTTCTTTGCCTGGAAAGTCTAGCGGCAGTTTCTGAATAGGTGTTGTTGCTACTTTTTCTAAAGTAAGAACGCAGCAACTATCTAGTCTTGCTTTTAGTGTTTCCTGAAATTTATCAGGAAGTTCACCTGCAACTTTGACTTTGAAGCTGTATGTTTTCTTGCTTTCAATAAGATATTCTTTAAAAGATTTCATAGTAGTATTTATGCTTTTCCGCTTAATTTTTTCAGAAGCTCGTTGCGATCTGTAATGACATATCCGTTGCCATTGATAACATCATTAGGATCGTCACCTGCATCTTTCTCAATCTTTAATTTTTTAAGCTGTAGATCAACAGCCTTCAATCGTTTGTCAATTTTATTAGTTTTGGCTGATATAGCATTGCCCATCATACTAGCAGCTACTTCAAAAATACGGCCAGCATACCGTACTTCAACATTCATTCCTAAATCCATTAGATCATCGTAGGCAGTTTCAGCTTTTTTTGCTAGATCGTCTAGTTCTTTTTCGTCTAAACTATCCAACTCTGCAATATGCGGTAAACTTCTTGTAATCTCAGATACTGCACGATAACTATCGTCTAGACTTTTTACTTCGTCGTGTGCAGGTGCGGGCACTGTGGATTCTTCTACAACCGTTTCGGGTTCCGCAGAATCAAGATTGAATAGTTCTTCTAATCGTTTAGTCATACTATTACTTATTTCCGTTTAGTCCCTTGGTGGAAAATATCTCCTTCATTTACCACACGAAATTTAACACCTTGCTGTTTGCACCATGCAGTAGCAGCTTCCCATTTTGCCATGTTCTTTACATACTGTTGTTGATTATATTGACTCTTACCTACTGCTTCTATAAATGTTTGATTACTAGGTTTTACTTCAACTAGTTCTGCATGTTTGCTACCGTTCTTATCTACATACACAACAAAAAAGTCTGGGACATAGATTGTATGTTTACCTGTAAGTGGATCTCTGTAGGGAATTTGAACACTCTCACTGGCCCAGCTTTGCACACTAGGATGTTCATCTAGCATTTTCATAAAAACAAATTCCCAACTGCTGCGAGCCATAGGCATTTTTTTGCCAACATATTTGTCAGGATTTTTTACTTCAAATCGACCTTGTGCAAATTTTGCCATTATGCTGCAATATTCCTAATCTGATTTGGTTTAACTTCAGCCGTTCTAAATCCTAACAACGATGTTGATACACGATTATTATTTAAAATTTCGCCAACTAACTGATTTAATTGGGCCGAATTAAAGATTGACAGTGTATCCATTAGTTGTGCTATAGGTACTGAGTCAATCTTTGCTTGCCTCAGTAATGTCATTGCTACAGTTTGTGCAGCATCATCGTCAAACCCACCTTTTTTTAAAAAACTTACAGCCAAAGTAACATCGTTAGCTGCAAATTCTAACGGGGCTTCACCGTATCGATCGAAATACAGTTTAGTACCAGCTGCACTATCTGTAATAATTTGTGAAGGTAAATTGGTTGCCATCTTAACCTCTATTGCTGTTAATTAATGCTTTCTGCGTAGCTTCTGTTGTCGGAGCAGTAGTTGCACTCTTCGGAAACACTGCTCCTACTATGCCGCCCACTGTCGAAACTGCTGATGATATATTTCTAGGATTTGTTAAAATGTTAATTGCTTCCGATTTTATTTGATCTTTTGATAGGCCTTTGACATTCTTATAGGTATTAATTGCACCTATTGCAGTTCCGAGAAATCCGCCAAAACTATCAAAGGTTGCGCCTGAGTTAATTGCGCCAAACACACTTTCTAATCCATCTAATACTCCGCCTTCGCCGGCAAGAGTAGCTACTCCGCCACCTGCTACTGATATAGGACTTGGCACAGTATCGTAATGCAAATTAGCAAATCCCTTAGGATTATTGTAAGCCACGTTGCCTGCAGAATACTTCACAGCTTCGTATTCTAATTGCATCGCACTTTCATTAAACTCACTTGCTGAATAATCCATATTACCGTGAGACCAAGATTTAATTTTTGGATTTACCAGTGTATATCCTATAAATCTTTTTCTACTCATTGTGTAAATGCTTACTGATTTAAAAAATGGATCAGAGATACTGTTATCTAATCCGTATCTAAAGTTATCTAAATTTGTTTTCGTTGGCCTTAAATGAGTAGCACTATATGCAGCATCGGGGTTTAATCTATCTGCAACATAGTAGCCATAGTAAATTGCCCACAAGGCGCTTACAATACCTGCACTATCATCATGTAGAGTAATACTAACAGGGTCGTAATTGATGTTTTTATAAATTACTTTTTTTCGATTATACTGATTTTTAGTCACTGTATCGAAACTAAATTTAGGAAGTTCAGCAGTTTTTACAAGCAATCCAACTTCTTGGCTATGGTTGTTGGTAAAAGATGGTGATCTAATTGCATGTTTATTAAGCTCAAAACTCACATAGTACAAGAATTTTGTACGTGGCGATAATCTAAACGAGTCGTCAATGAATAAACGAGTAGCATGTTGCCAGTTCGCTTGCTGTCCCTTAGGATTTAATATCCCCTCTGAGACACCTGTTAGAAATCTTGTGAATTTATTTGCCATATTAATATTTATGTCACAAAAAAAGCCCGATAAAATCGAGCTCTTTTTGTTATAAG
>Ga0209702_10001997_pt1 | contig 37038 bp, 20 predicted proteins | sample FRY01_FD_187210 | JGI IMG/M metagenome (GOLD analysis project Ga0209702, IMG submission 187210) | Freshwater microbial communities from Lake Fryxell liftoff mats and glacier meltwater in Antarctica - FRY-01 (SPAdes) (version 2) | ecosystem: Environmental > Aquatic > Freshwater > Ice > Glacier...
CGTCATCCGCCATTTCGCACTGAATATCCTGAGGAATTACAAGGGCGACGCGTACTCGGTGCCCCGGCGTCGCCGGCAATGCGACTACAGCCCCGACTACCGACGGCGCGTGCTGCTTGCTGCCGTCGCCCCATGAACGCTGATCATCCCGTGTCCCACCGACCGATTCGACGCAGTAGACGCCTGCGTCAGTGCAGGCATGCGTCCGTCGTTCGTCTCTGGAGTCGTCTCAGCCTGCAAACCCCCTGGCCAGAGCCGCCGAGGCCACCCATCCCGAGGTCGTGTCGGCACCTCGACCGCCTTGAAGTCGAGCCCTACAAGCATGCTCCCGCTGGCGGCTGACTTTGCGATTGCCCTGGGCGGACAGAGGTGCGCGTTGACGTCTCGCGATGGTTTGGCTAGGCACTAGGGAAACAACTGCACACACGAGGCGACCCGATGAGCGAAAAGCCCGCAACGTCCGATGCCACCATCCAGATGAGCCCCGAAGATGTGGCTCGCCTGCACCGCCATCTCGCTGGGGAGACCGCGCCGGAGCCGGCAGCCGAGGCCGAGACGCTGGAGCCGGAGGCGCCCGAGCCCAAGGATTCGGGCCCTCCTGAGCGGGACCCCTCGGAGATCCCAACCACCCGAGCCCGAGCCCGCGACCTGGCGTTCCCGCCGGCACGGCAGAGCGCTCCCGAAGAGCCGCCCGCACCGGCACCGGCCGTCGCTCGCCCAACGCCGCACCCGATCGCGCCAGCACCCGCGCGCCCAGTACCGGCGCCACTCGCGACAACCCCTGTACGCGCAGCCCCCGCCCGGGCACCTCGCCCCGCAGCCGCAGCCCACGCCGACGACGAGCCCGCGAGCGTACCCGTGATGGTGGGCGCCATAGGCATCTTCTTGGCTCTGGCCGGGCTCGTGCTGCTGTTCCTGCCGAACCTACAGGGTATGGGCCGCGACACCGAGGGGCCCGGCTTTTTGGCCTTCAGCGTGGCCCACATCTTCGTCGCGGTCGGATTTTTTGCGGCAGCGACCCGGACCTCCGGGGTGGCGATCCTCGTCGGGATCTTCTCTATCTTGGTCGCCGTGGCCTTCGGTGCGGCCTTCCTGATGGAGGCCCGGGTTATCGAGAGCGCCGGGCTCGCGAAACCCGTGGTCGCGGCCGTACTGGTCATGCCCGGCCTCACGTGGCTGCTCGTCGGCATCTGGGGATTCGTCGGCCTCAAGCCTCTCGCGCAAGGCCTTGGAATTCCGGCGGGAATCTTCGGGATGCTTGGCGGCCTCGCGGGCGCGGCTGGCGGCATTCTGCTGCTGGCCGGGATCCCTAAGGGCGCGGGCACGGACGACGATCTGCACGTCCTGCTCGCGATGGTCGCCCACGGCGGCATTGCGCTGGCGATGCTCTTCACGGCTATCGGCTTTATCGCGAAGGTCGCCCGCGCCCCTCGCCTCAACTAGGCCGCAAGATCTCTTTAGAGGTCAACCCGTCGCAGGTAGCTCGCGCGGTTGACCTCTAGGGAGATCGCGTTCGCGAGGGCCTCAACGTCGCCGAAGTTCTCCCAGTCGACCTGGATGACCGGGATGGTCTTCGAGATGGACTCCACGAAGGCCTCGTATGCGGCGTAGAGGCGCTCGAGGTATTCTAGCGAAATGACCTTCTCGAAGCCGCGCCCGCGACGCGTGATGCGCTCGTGGCAGGCCTCTGGGCGCGCGTGCAAGTAGACGATCGCGGTCGGGCGACACATGAAGTTCGACAGGTTGCGATAGAGCGCTAGGTAGGTCTCATAGTCGCGGGGGTGCATCAACTCCATATCGACGAGGACCTTCGCGAAGATCGAATCCTCATAGATTGTGCGATCCTGAATCGCGCCCCTGCCCCGCCAGATGATCTCCTGGTGCTGCTGAAAGCGGCGATTGAGGAGATAGGCCTGCATCGAGAAGGCCCAGCGAGACGTGTCCGCGTAGAAGTCCTCGAGGTAGACGTTGTCCTCGAGGGGCTCGTGATAGACGTCGAGGCCAAGGTGAGCCCCGAGCGCGTTCGCGAGCGTGGTCTTACCGACGCCGATGAGGCCGGCGGTGCCAATGAAGGCCTTCGAGAGGGAGGCTGCGGCGGTCTGGGGTTCTTTCGGCGTCGTAGTCATCGGTAAATATCCCGGTTGGTGGCTAGCTGTCCACGTGCAAGCTCTCGGACGCGTTGCACAATTTGGTCGACGATCGCGTGCGCCTCGGGCGTGTCCGATGCGTAGTCGAGGTGCTCGTTGTCGATGCGCATGAGCGGCGTCTCTTGGTAGCGCGCGAAGAAGTCTTGGTAGGCCTTCGAGAGGTCGGCGAGATACACCGGATCGATGCCCACCTCGAAGTCGCGGCCGCGGAGGGCGATGCGGGCTAGGAGGGACTCGAGGGGGGCGGACAGGTAGATGACGACGTCGGGTCGCAGGATCTGGGTCGCCAACGAGCGATAGACCCTCTCGTAGAGGGCGAGCTCTTCGTCGGCGAGGGTGAGCTGGGCGAAGATCCGGTCCTTAAGGAGGTGGTAATCGCTGAGCAGGTTGGGCTGGAAGAGGTCTGACTGCGCGAGCTCTTGCTGCTGCTTGAAGCGACTCATCAGAAAGAAGATCTGCGCCGAGAAAGCCCAGCGCTTCGGGTCCTCGTAGAACTGCATCAGAAAAGGGTTGTCCTCAAAGGACTCCAACACGATGCGAGCCGAGAGGCGGTCGGCCAGCCGTTCGACCAGCGTGGTCTTACCAACGCCGATCGGGCCCTCAACTGCGATGTAAATTGGGCTTTCCATGACGAGACTCAGATGAACTGGGAGAGCTGGCGGCGGAACTCCATCCAGTCCTCAAGATCCGTGAGATAGTCCTGCTTTTCCGAATCCCAGATGAGGACGGGGCAGAGCTTGTAACGCGCGATCCAGTCCTCGTACAGGTGATTGAGGCGCTTAAGGTAAGCGAGCGGGATCTGCTGTTCGCTGGCGCGGCCGCGATGGCGCACACGGCGCCGGATGGCGCGCACCGAGCAGCGCAGGTAGATGAGGAGATCAGGTGGCCGCAGGGCCTGCTGCATTGTCTCGTAGAGCTCGGAATATAGACCGAAATCACGTTTGCTCATGATGCCCGTGTCGGCCAGATTCCGGGCGAAGATCTCGGCGTCCTCGTAGATGGTCCGGTCGAGCACGATCGACGACGGCCGCCCGCCTTCAAGCAGTCCAGCGTCAAGGCCGAGATGCAGCTTGAACTTGTGCGCCAAAAAGTAGAGCTGGCTGTGAAAGGCGTGTGCCTTCATATCTGCATAGAAATCATCGAGATATGGGTTCGTCATGAACGGCTCGTAGACGGCCGTCATGCCGTATTGCTTCTCGAGAAACCCGACGAGCGATGACTTCCCGGCGCCAATGTTGCCGGCGACTGCGATGAACTTGTGCACGCGTTGCTCCCTTCGACCCCCAGCTTCACCCACTCGGCCATGCCGGGCAACCCCAGACCAGCGCGCGTGGTCAAACTCACTCCCGAAAGTCGCGTACAAAACTCGCGAGCGAGCGACGCGAGCGCTTGCGCCGACGAGCCGCCATCGGCGATAAGACGCCATGCCTGAGCTGCCCGAAGTCGAGACCGTGGTGCGCGCGCTGTCACCACTGATTGAGGGGCGCACCCTGCGCCACATCAAACGCGCGGACGCGCCCGACGGACCGAAGTACCTCGGCCTCAGCCGCGCCGCGGGCCAACGCATCAAGACGCTGACGCGGCGGGGCAAGTTTATCCTGATGCACCTGTCGGGCGGCGACACCGGCATCATTCACCTCGGCATGACGGGGACCCTGTCGCCTTCCAAGCCGGCAGATCACATCCGCGTCATCATGTCCTTTAGCGACGGTGACCCGGGAGCCATCTACTTTCGCGACCCCCGGCGCTTCGGCCGTTTTATCGTCACAGAGGGCGACGACTACTCGATGCTGCCGACGCTGGCCGCGATGGGGCCCGAGCCCTTCGACCCGACCTTCACGCCAGCCTCGTTTGCGGCAGCGTGCGGACAGCGGACGACCGGCATTAAGGCGCTCTTGCTGAGTCAGCGTGTCGTCGCCGGCCTCGGCAACATCTACGTCGATGAGGCGCTGTGGCAGGCGCGCGTCCACCCCGACTCGCCTAGCCGCGCCATCGGCAAAGCCCGGCTAAGGGCGCTGCACAAGGCGATCATTGAGATCCTCACCCGCGCTATCGCCGCGCGCGGCACGACCCTTCGGGATTACCGCCAGGTCGACGGCGGCTCTGGGGGCTTCGGGGCGAGTCTCGTCGTCTACGGACACAAAGGCGGCTACTGCCCACGCTGTGACGGCCCCTTTACGACCGCCTCCATCGCCCAGCGCACGTCCACGTGGTGCGAGCGATGCCAAATCCGACGCGGATTGTAGCCTAAAATCGTTCGCAAGCGCGAACCGCCTTGCGAGGGGCACGGCAAGGGGCGACTCTTCGCCTCGTATGCACCGTTCACTCTATTGCCGCCTGACCCCTGCCCTCCTCGTCGCCGCTTTGTGCGCCGGCTGCGACGGCACCGAGACGCCTGCACCCGCACCCGAGTCGCCGCAGACGACCACCGCCGCGGTAGCCTACGAACAGGACGACCGGCTCGATTGGTACGAGATCGTGGACGCGGACCTCGCGACCTTCGCGCGCAATGCGAGCGTCGCGATGGTGCCCTACTCGGACATCAAATATCTGGCGGACGGGACCGTGACTCTGTCGGCCGAGCCCACCCTTGGCGACAAGCAAGATCTCTGCGCCGACCAGCGCTTCCGTGACCAGCCGACAAGCGCCTCATGCTCGGGCACGCTCATCGACGATAACCTCGTCTTGACCGCCGGCCACTGCATCGAAGATGCCGCCGACTGCGCCCGAAATGCGTTCGTATTCGATTACTTACAGACAGATGCTTCCACCCGGCCAGCGCTAGGCCGCGACCAAGTCTACCGCTGCGCCGCGCTCATCGTCGACGGAGCCAGCGACATCCCCGGAGGCCTCGACCTCGCGATCGTCCAGCTAGACCGCCCTGTCACGGGACGCGCGCCGCAAACACCGGTGCGGCCAACCGCCGAACCTGGCGATGACCCTCTGCTTCGATCCCTCCTTCAGGCCGGCGACGGCCTCATGATGATCGGCTACCCCTCCGGCATCCCCCTCAAGCTCGACCCCAGTGGCATCGTCACGAACCCCCGCACGACCCAGGGCGACCGTTTCACGGCCGCCATCGACGCCTTTCACGGCAACAGCGGCTCGGGGGTCTTCGATGGAGCCCAGCGCCTCGTAGGCGTGCTCACGAGCGGCGCCGATGACTACGCGGCCCTCGGCTCATGCTCGATCGTGTCTGTCTTGCCAGCCTCCGACGCCCTGGAAGGCGTTCACTACGCTCACCACGCGGTCACGGCCTTGTGCGCCAAGGGCTTCCCGTCGGTCCGTCTTTGCGGGTCAGGCGAGGCCGTCTGCGGGGATGGGTTTTGTACGCACGACGAAAATGAAGAGGTGGTGATTTTTGTGGGCGACGGCGTCGATGCCCCAATTCCCACGCAATGTCCCGGCGATTGCACGGGGCTCTTCCTTATCCCCGATAGTTGGTCCTGCAGCAGCCGGTGGTATGACGCCGGAGATGATTGCGACTGCAACTGTGGTGCCGTCGACCCCGACTGCGGAGATACGACTCTCGACGTGTACAACTGCGCTCCAGGCGCGACCTGTTCTGCCGAGGGGACCTGCTCGGCCACCGTGCCTGACGAGTGGACGTGTCGCCGCAGCTGGTACGGGGCGGGTGACGACTGCGACTGCCGCTGCGGAGCCTACGACCCAGACTGCGACAACCCTGAGCTTCGGATCTTGAACTGCTCGGTCGGCGCGACCTGCCAAGAGGATGGTTGGTGTACCGAAGGTGCCCCACCCGAGTGGACCTGCCTGGCCCGCGACTGGGGCCGAGGTAATGGCTGCCACTGCGGCTGCGGCGCGGTCGACCCCGACTGTGCGACGGCGGGGATCGGCGCCCCAGTCATTGGATGCGTGCCGGGCAGCGTGTGTCTGGCCGACGGCAGCTGCAGGACCCCGATCCCGGAGACGTGGGTGTGCCCCATCGCAAACTTCGGCGCCGATGGCCGCTGCGACTGCAACTGCGGCGCGGCGGACCCCGACTGCGAGGCCTCCCTGGACCGACCGCGAAACTGCCGCGCTGGCGAGGTGTGCGACGATGGCGGTCTCTGCGTGGATGCGCCAGACAACCCCGAGCCAGGACCGGACGCCCCGCCCGAGACGGCGCCTGAGGCCGCGTCCGACAGGGCGCCGGAGCCGATGCCTGAGGCCCAGCCTGAGATAGCGCCCGAGCCCATGCCTGAGGCCCAGCCCGAGACAGCACCAGAGCCGATGCCGGAAGGACAGCCTGAGCCGATCGTCGAACCACAGCCTGAGCCGATGCCTGAGCCGATCGTCGAAGCACAGCCTGAGTCCGTGCCAGAAGCGGCCCCCGAGCCGGCACCCGAACCTGGACCGGAGCCCAAACCCGAGGCAGCACCCGAAGCGGCTGATGACGATCTTGTGGGCCCTAGCACAGACGCCGACGGGGCCCTCCCCGGGCGGATCGTCGCGGGAGGCGGCGCCTGTCGCGGGGGCAGCCCGGGCGAGGGGGCCTGGGCTTTGCTGGCGGCGGTGCTCATCCTCGCGCTGCGCCGCCGGGGCCGGGCTACTCGGCAGGCGAGAGGCGCCCGATAACGTCTGTCGCCGAGACCACCCCCAAGAGGTGTTGCTCGGCGTCGACGACGAACACCCGGCCGATGCGCTTTTGCGCCAAGATCCGCACCACCTCGACGATCGGCGTCTCCGCGAGCACGGTCACGACGTGGGGCGTCATCGCGTCGCCGATGCGCTTGCCCGGCGGCTGGTATTCGGTGACGACGTCCTCTTCATGGTCGGGGCGCCGCTCGAGTTGAAGGCTAGGCACAACCGCTTGAATGGCGTCGCTGAGGGCGCGGGCTAGGTCCGTCCGCGACAAGACGCCGATCACACGGCGGTCGGTGTCCACGACCGGGACGGCGGAGTTGCGCGCGAGAAACTCAGCTGCGCTGCGCAGCGGGTCGGTGTTGAACACGCAGGTCGGCGTCGGGGTCATAAGATCGCGGGCGACGCGACCCCGGAGGGTGAACTGGGTCGTCGAGATAGTGGGTGCGCTCATCATTCACTCCGGGGCAGCGTGGCTCAAGACTTGGTGCCCCTATGATGGGTCAGCGCACGCGTTCGCGCAAGGCACCGTGGGCGGACGCTTCTAACGCGAGAGGATGACCCGATAGAGGCGCTCGGCGCCCTTGTCTTCATCGCGAAACCACGTCACGAGCTTGTCGAGGATGACGCGCCACTCGCCCACGTCGAGGATGCTAGGTCCGCCGGGGTTGCCGCGCAGACCCGCCTCAAAACTATCGAGGATCGACACCAGTGGAATTCGCCCGACCTCGGGCTCGCTCACGAGATTGATCATCAGATCATTCGTGACGACCTCAGGATCGAGGGCCCGCATCGCCCGGAGCGTATCGACTAGGTTGAACATCATGCGTTTTGAAGGCTCGAGGATCCGCCCCATCGCGCGCATCATCGGCCGCATCATGTCGACTGGCGCCCGGTCGTGGGCCAGACTCGCGGCCACGCGCAGGAGCCCACCCATCACGTCGGCGTCCGCTCTTGCGGGTTCCTCGGCGAGGACCAACCCGAGGAGATCATCCGCGAGAGCGCGATAGGACGCTGTGTCCCGGATTGCTGACATCATGTCAACTAACGCGGTGAACCCGCGCGAGGCGACGAAGTCGGTCAGGTCGGGCACGAAGGCGCGCACGTCACGCGACCATTCTGCGCGTGAAACCTGCTGCTCCACGTAATCCGCGAGGACCGGCATCACCGCGACGAGGAGGTCCAAGATGTGCCGATTCTCAAGCTCGCCCGAGCTGTCGATGTTTAAAAAGACCCCCGTCAGGTCCATCCGGTCCCACGCCGCCCGGGCCGCCGGGTCAGCCTCCAGCGCCACGTCGAGGGTGTCCAGCGCGTGAATCGCCAGCATCGCCCGGCTGGGCTTTGTGATCATACCGCCACGCGCCGACGGGATGGCCGAGAGCCCCGTCCGGGTCCTTACCCCCGCGTCGGGGTCGAGGAACCACAGCAAGAAGGCGTCCATCTCGTCGGCGACGTTCAGCTGCGCGCCATTGTGCGTGAAGTTCGCGGTGTGCATCCAAGCCGACAGCTCAAGGATACGCGGGACCAGCCGGGTCTCGTCGAAGATGCGGAGAATAAAGGGCTCCATGGCCCGGATCCCCGTCCCCTCTGACTTGATACCAGGCACGGTGAAGACGGTCTCGCTGTAGTGATTCGCGAGGGTCACGAGGACATCGACGATGTCGCGAGTGTGGCCAGCGTCGACCATGCGCGTCACCCAAGGACGGAGCGCGCGCAGCCCGCGGCTCGTTTGAAGTGCAAGCAATGCGGGTCCGTAGAGGTTCCGGATGGCGATACCCTGCAGACCGCGAGGGTTTCCGAGCACGGTCTGGTTGTGGTTCATAAAGAGGTTGAGCTCTTCGGCCGCGAGGAAGAGATCGTCGAACTCCAGCGCGGTCGTGATGGTCAGGTTCTCAAGGAAGGGGTCGCCGAGGTCGAGCTTGGCCTTGCCCGCGATGGCCTCCATATAGAGCGCCGCCATGTCCGAGGTAATCGCGATGTCGGGCACATCGATGAGGTCCAAGAGGCGCAAAAAGGCCGGTGCATGATTCGTATCGGCGATGAGGTAGGTCGCCTTGTGAAACCAAGAGCGCTGCGCGTCCGTGGTGTCGGGGATGGACCAGTCGACGGCCCCCCGAAAGGTGAGGGCGTTGACGTCGGCAGGGACCTCTAGGACCGCCATATCCGACGGCAGGTTCATCTCCGAGCGAGACATCATCGTCTTAAGGCTCGGCACGAGGTCCGCCGTCTCGGGCAGACCAGCCGTCGCCATCAGCGAGCGCAATCCACCGTTGGCGGCCAGCACCTGGATCACCGGGAGGAGATCCTCGACGAGGCGCATACCCTCTTTCAGCGCCGGCGCGTCCTTCATGATGTCCATGGTCTTGGCGAGGTCCTGCACGATCTGACGAAAGAGGATCTCGCGCTCGGTGGCGACATGCTCTAGCGAGCGCACGAGCTGGGTGATACGCGGATAATTGCGCAGATCGTTGAGCACGTGCACGACATCAAGCAGCGGCGACTGAGAGACCCGATAGCCCATGAAGCGGCCATCGGCGTCGTCGCGCTCTTCCCGGGTCCCGATGAGGGCGCTCACGGTCGTGAAGAAGTCAAAATGCGCGTCCCTCTCGACGAGCTTACGCATGTCGCGGAGCACGAAGGAGAGGACCGACTTGCGAAGATCTACGTAATCGAAGAGGAAGTGGCCGTTGAGCAGCGCGCGCCCAAAGGCGTCACGCTCGGCGCCGCCCGCGTTAGACGCGCCGGCAAATGGTTGGAGGTCCACGTATTTACCCAGCGCGTCCACGAAGCGGCCGCGGTCGTCGACGTCAGGCCTGCCGTCCTGATCCTGGTCTACGAGACCGGGATGCCCGGCCGCGGACCAGCTAGCGCCGGCGGTGAAGGCCCCGCGGTCATCGATGCGCGCCGCGAAGGTTGGAGGTCCAACGGGCGTCCCGCCTGACTCGAGCTCGAGCTCCATGAGGCGCGCCGCGAGAGTCCGCTGTCCAGGTTCGAGAGGCGTCGCGTCCTCGACCGTCGGCAGCTCGCGCGCGAGGTAGCTGAAGAGATCCGTCAGACCCGGCTTGAGCTCGTGGGTCATCGTCAGCAGACGGTCGACGAGGGCCGTCTCATGGCGCACGACCGCGCCGAGCAGGCTCACGAGGGCGTTCGGATAGGCGCGCGGCCGCCCCGAGGCGGACGCGAGCGCGGTCACGAGACCGTCCTCATCGCGCAAAACCTGCATCATGGCGGCCGAATCACGGGTCAGCGTCGGGATAGAGGCGTTCGCCGAGACCGCCGCCTCTTCGTAGAGAGGAAGGTAGACCTCAAGGAGAGGCAGCATCTGCGCATCCACTTTGCCGGCCGTGAGGCTGTCAAAGGCCCATGTGACCTCCGCCTGGTGCCCGGCGAAGGCCGCCGCGCGCGAGTCGCCCTCGGTGGGCGTACCCGACCAGAGAAACTCACGGTACATGAGGCGATACATCTCCTGGCCGAAGGTCCCGTAGGCGCGCGGACTGCGCTCGGGGAGGGGCTCCTCGCAGGCACCGGCAGACAGCGCCATGGCGGCCGTGAGTGAAAGAATAAGGGATCGATTTGCAATCGTTAAATGCTTCATATTGAACCTCACCAGCCCGCGTTGAGCGCCATGGAGACGACCCAGTGCGAGAGCTCATAGCGACCATTGCCGACGACATTTGGCCCGGTCGCGCCGTAGGGGCCGCTGTCTTCCGCGTAGATGGGATTGATCTGCTTTTTCTCGGACGTCGTCACGGTGCGCGCGAACATCTGGACATAGCCACCAGCTAGGTCGAGGGCCAAGGCCCCGAGATGAAACGTCGCGCCGAGGCCGAACCCGAGCTTATCGCCGTCGATGCGCAGCGCCGAGATCGTGCTGTCGGGCGCGGCCCCGGTCTCGAAATAGGTGCCGGCGCGCAGCGTCACGAGCCCCTTGCCAGGGCGAAAACTACCGCCGAGACGGACCGAGAGGACATCGTTGAAGTCCTGCTTGATGGTCATCGGCTTGACCCGAAAAGTCCCAATCCCCGGGACGTTGCGGAACTCGATGTCCTGAGGCGTGATCGGGATTTCGTTCTGTACCGACCAGAGCTCAAGGACCGACGCGAGCTCGAGGCTCCAGAGGGTGTCGTCGTAGACCCGCAAACCGAGGCGAAGGATCGCGGGGAAGTCGATGCTTCCCTTGAGCTTATCACCGGACATGGTGGTCTCGGAGAAGTACCAGTGGGTCGCGAGATTGGCCTGCAATTTGCCCTCTAACTCTGCGTGCACAGGGAGTTGGGCCGAGAACCCGACATCAAAGCCGTCTACGGGGGTCCAGATGAGCCCGATATTGCCTGAGGGCGCGAAGCCTGAGAGCGCCACGTCCGCCAAGACATCGAGCTCGCGGTCCTCCTGCCAGCCGAAGACCCCGGGATAGCTGGAGATGGCGACCCGCTGACCGATAGACGTGTAGACGGCCTGAAGTCCAAGACCGACCGCGAACCGCTCGTGGGGCTGCCAAGCGACGGAGAGCTGGACGTTGAGTTGGACGGCCGCCAAGGAGGTGAGCGCATAGCGTTGCGGGCCATCCACATCCCACTTGTTGGTGCCGGCGTAGGGTCCGTAGACGCCAAGGGCGAAGATCCAGTCCTTGAGACCGAAGCGGGTCGCGATGCCCAAGGATGGGTCGAAGAATGGCTCGCCGTTGCTACTGGCGACGGGAAAACCGTTTGCGTAGGCCGGATCGCGGCGCGCGACCTCGGCGTCATAGGCCCGCGCGAAGCTCTGATTGGCGCCGATTACGGCTGCGTCGAGATAGAGGTGCAGGTTGCCGGCGAGGCGGGTCAAGCCTGCGGGGTTGAGCCACTGGGCGTTCATGTCGTCGGAACCCGCGATGTGGGCGCCGCCAAGGCTGAAGCTGCGCGCGCCACGCTCGGCGAGGAAGAAGGCGCCGGCGTGGGCATCACGGCTGGCGCCCGACAAGGCGGCCCCCAGAGCGAGCGCGGCGCACAGGGCGTATCGTATAAGGGACGAAGGCGGATGGCGCATCGAGGGCCTCTTGACCGGCGATGGTGCGGAGCGGAGCCCGGACACCGTGTGAGAGCAAAGGTCTTTGTATCAGACGCTCTTGCTGAGTGCCAGCGTCGCACCGCCCGTGGCGACCGCTGGTGAAGATAGCGCGGCGCCGAGCGCCGCACCGTTTTTTCGGAGACGCGACCGGATGTCCCACAAAACCCCGGCGGGCGGCCCTCAGGCCCCGCCGCTTAACATCTTCACGATATTGGTGGGCGTCACAGCTAGGTGCTTGGCGTCCGAGGTGTCGTAGTCTTGGCCGGCCTTCTTCTTCTTTTGCTGCTCCGCTTCGTACTTCTGCTCTTTCTTGGACGAAGACTTGCTGGAATACGAGATCCCAGAGCCGTGGATCGACGTGTCGGTCCTGCCGCTAGCGGTCATGTCGTCCGAGAGGTTGGCCCTAGTGCCAGTTGTTATCTGGATGAAGTCGGCCTCCAGCGACGTCCCGCCGTCGGTATATTTGAAGTTCGACACGCCCGCGGTCATGTTCAGAGCGATGGAGTCCGCCGCAGAACCCTTGGCCTTAAAGTCGGCGTTCGCGTTCGAGCTGAGCCAGGGCTTCCAAGCTTTGTCCTCGCCTTCTTTCGCGCGGCGCTGCGCGCCGAAGCTGCCTATCCCCTTCGCGCCGAGATCGACACCAGTGTGCATGAGCTTGTCCTTGGCCCACGCGATGACACCCTCGGTGAGCTCGCCGATCTCCGCCTCGCGTTCGGCCTTCGCGGCCTTGTCGTGCGCATCGATCTGCGCATCTTTGTCCGCGGAAGACTGCCAGAAGGTCACCCAGTCCGGCGTGTAGTCGTAGACGGTGTACCCAAGCTCGGACGCGAGCCGTCCCTTGCTGCCCCAGGTCGGGGCCGCCAGGTCGTAGAGCATCCCCCAGCTGGAGAGCTTCGTGACGGCCTGGTCGACGAGGCCCTGCTGGAGGGCATCATAATCCTCTTTGAAATCGTAGAGTTTGTCCTCTGTCGCCTTGCCGCCGGTCTTCAGACTTGGGTCGGAGAACATCGCGTTGAGCTTCAGCTCAAGCTCGGGCCGGACCGCAGACAGGCCGCTCTGAACATAGTCAAGGACGCCCACGGCGGCGTCCGCGGCGACGTCGACGCACCAACCGACGATGCGGCTCTCGAGCTTGGCGGCCCAGCTGAAGTTGAAGAAGGGCTCGGTCTGGATGGAGGCGATGATGTCGTTCCGGCGCTTGTCGACGGCCGCCCTGACCGACGCGGCGCCGCTAGAGATCTGGTTGATCGTCGGAAACGGCACGTTGATGTTGATCCCGTCGGAGGTGAACGGGAGATTCACGCCCACATTGCCGCTGACATCGTTGACGAAGCCGAGGTCCCACTTGTACTCGTGTTTGGGCAGGACGAAGTAAGACTGGGTCGCGTCGCTGCCTGCCTGTTGATACTGGTCGGCCGACATGTTGGCCGACAGCGTGGCGTCGAAGGTGCCGACGTCCAGCGTCGTCCCGTTGGCATTCGATTTTCCCGCGATGTCGGTGGCGCTGAAGCCGCTGATGGCCTTGCCCTTGCCGAGGCCGGCATTCTTGTCGGCGACGACGTTGTCCTTGCCGTCGAGGCCGACGCCGACGCCCGCCTCCATCTCGTCCGCGTAGATCGCGTCGAGGCTGAACTCGCTCTGATCGATCCACTTCTTTGAGTTGGGGTCAAAGACCTTGCCCTGATGGAACTTGAAGCCCGAGGCCTCGAGCTTGTCCATCTTCGCATACGCGTCCTTGCCCGCGAAACGGTCAAAACCCGAGAAGCGCCCGAGATCACCGCTCTCGACGTGGACGTCCGTGAGGCTGGCTGTGCCGAAACCGGCATCGACGGAGCCATCCTTGAAGAGCTGCGCTGAGATGCCGGTCACCTTCGCGGAGCCGCCGCCTGAGAAGATCTCGTCGCCGGCCTTGTCTCGGAGGTGTACGTCGAGCCCGGTCAGGCCGGCGGAGCCGACCTCAACCTTGCCGCTCGACATCGCGAGGTCCTTGTCGAGGTGGACACCGGTGACGTTGACGCCCGTGATATAGGCCTTGGCGAGGTCGACCTGGGTCTTCGCCGTGCGCGAGCCGTCCGCGAGCTCGACGTCGGTCTTGCCGCGGTAAGCGACCTTGGACACCGAGAGCTCTGCGATCGTGAGAGACTCAACGTCGAGGGACTGCAGGGGATTTTGATAGGCGACGGGGTTTGTGTCCGCGTTCGGCCCCATCTTCGCCGCGAGCACGGCGGGGTCGAGCTGTGCCTTGATGCGGGCGCTCGTCTTACCGAGGCGCGCCGCACCATTGACGTCGAGCGCCGCGCCGCCGCCGGCATAGTGGATCCCCGAAAGCGTAATCCCGCTGAGATCGAGGTCGACGAAGCTCTCGCCGGTCTTTCTGTTCACGCCAGCTTTGAGGCCAGCCTTGCCGAGCTTCGACACACGCCCGTTCATTTTCATGATCTGGGTGATGATTTTGCTCTTCGGCGCCGTCTCGACGGAGCTGAAGCCGAGCTTGTCGAGGGTCAGCTCGTTGAAGCCAAAGTTGACCTCGCCCGACTCGAGCGCCGTGAGGTTCAGCCCAGCCACATCGATGCTGCCCTTGCCGGAGAGGGCCTCGCCCATCCGAGTCTCGAGGTCGACGCCGATCTGGTCGGCCTTGACCGAGCCGGTGAGGGTCGCGGGGTCGAGGTTCGCGAGATCCAGCCCCTCGGCGCGGATACCGCTGATGTCGGCCCGGGGAAGGACGATCTCGACGAGCTCTCCTTCAACATTCTGGACAACGCGGAGTCCACCGGCGCTGACCTTCGCGATTTCGAGGACGTTGACCATCACCTTCGTTGGGCGAACGAGCTCCTCGCCGCCGCGCATGACCTTACCAAAAGTGAGCGACACGTTTACCGACGGGCCCGTCGCGGTGATCTCAGGGGCGTGCACCGAGGTCTCGCCCATGTCGAGGCCGAGGCCCGTGAGGGAGGCGCTACCGAGACACACATCCAAGGTAATGGTTCGGCCAACCATGGACCAATCGGACGCGAGCGGATCGCCGAGCCCAGAGACAGTGACGTCGATGTCCTTCAGCTCGAAGAGCCCCAGATTGACGCCGACGCCCTCGAGCTTGTCGAGCTTACGGCCGAGCTCGGCCGCGCGCTCGTTCAGGACGGTCATCTCGCCGACGACGGCGTCAATAGCCGCCTTGTTGGCGGCCGCGTCGAAGTCGGCCTTGCCCTTTTTCGACTCTTGCTCGGCGACGAGGGCCCCGAGCCGCTCCTTGGCCCCCGCGAGTTGGCCCGTAATGTCGGCCATCGCGCCAGTGTAGTGCCCGTACTCCGCGATCATCCACTCGACCTCGATGAGCTCGGTGTCCTCGTGGTTCGTTCGCCCCTCCTTTGCCTTGAGGGTCTCAAGCTTCTTTGCCGCCTCGGTCATGATGCGATCGATCCCGACCCCGCGGGAGTAGACGCGGCCCACTTGCAGCGACAGTGTGCTGGCTTCGCCGAGCTTGCCATCGATGGAGAGCCCCTCAATGCCCACTTCGCCCACGTGCACGCCGCCTGATTCGACACCCTTGGCCCGGAGGGTCTCGACGTTGAGTGAGACGGCGGCGCCACCCGCCGGCGCGCTCGTGCCGTCCTTGCCCTTCTTCATCCCGAACTCGTCGGTGGAGGCGCTGACCTCGAGACCCGTGAGGGCCACCGTCTCGGCCTTTACGTTCTGCGTCTCGATGCCACTGACCTTCGCCTCGCCTAGCCCGAGGTTTACCTTGCCCTTGCCGCTTGCGCCGTCTGTCGCGATGTCGTTCGCCTCGCCGCTGACGCCAACCTTCAGGCCGTGCATCTCGGCGTGGGTGATGGTCTTCACGTCGCGCAGAGACTCGCGCATCCCGACGTAGAGCGTCGCGTCCATTGGACGCCGACCGTCTTCCATATCGATAAGCCGATGCATGATTTCGCGCGCAGTGAGCTCGGCCCCGGCCGCGTCCGTGTATATGACGCGGACGAGATCCTGGTTCAACACCTCGAGCTCGACGCGTTGCTTGTCAGCGAGCCCTCCGCCCTGAAGTTGGTCCGCGAGAAACCGATGCCGCTCAAGGCAAACGCGGTAATCGGGCACATCGCCCTTCACGATGAGGCCGCTGACCTCCGCGTCACCGAGGTCAAACGTGGCGTTGCCGCCCACGTCCCCCGGCACGGCGCCGTTTACGAGGTCCCCATTGAGGAGGCCCGCGTCTCCGTAGCCATGGATGGCGCCCGTCTTGAAGCTCTCGACCTTCGAGCCCTTGTCGAGCCCAGCGTTCGTCACCTCGAGCCCGCCGAGATCGACGACCATACCGCCAGTCATCGTCTCGCGGAGCGTCGCGAGCTCTGCCTCGTCCGCCGGCGAGATCGTGCCCTGCTTGTTCGCGTCGAGGAGCGCCATATAGCGCGCCTCGCGCTCTTCAAGAGTCTTACCGTCGGCGTCTTTGTCGACAAGCTTGGCCTCGAACGTCGCTTTGTCGGCGTTCAGTTTCTCGACCTCGCCTTTGAGGCGCGTAAGCTCGTGCTGCTCCGTTTCGTCGGGCTCGGCGATCTTTTCGAGGGCGGCGATACGCGCCTCTTTCTCGGCCAGCATTGTCGGGATCTGCCCGAGGCGCAGGCGCAGGTGTCGCGACGGCAGCTGCTCCAGCTTGAGCCCGACGTCGGCCACCTTGACCGAGTCGGCGTGCGTACCGTTGCTAGACACGAACCCCTCGACACCGAAATCGGCGACCTCAAGGCTCACTCCGCCGGAGCCGCCAAGCGCACCGGAGAACGCGGCGCCAAGATCACCGCTAGAGTTCTTGTAGGCATGCACAAGCTGGCCGATGACGTGCTTGACGGGCGCCATGTTCTTGAAGGCGGCCTCAGCCTCCGCGCGACGCGCCTTCTCATCGAGCCCAGCCGGTTTGTCCGAGAGGCGGAAATGGATGCCGCCGGCGGACAGACGCGCGACCGACGCGATGGAATCGGGCGCCGTCATGAGGATATCTTTGACCTCAAAGGACCCGCAATCGAAGAAAACCGTCGTCGTTTGCCCGGGGTTGTCCTTCGTCGGCCACGTCATCGTGAAGGCGAGGTTCGCGATCATCGCGCCGCCGGTCGTGACCTGGGTGTCGTCCATCGGAAAATTCAGGCTCGCGATGTCGATCATCGGCGAACGGACATTTAAGTAGCCGTTTATCGGGTCGAACTGCAGGTCGACCGTATTGATCTTCTTCTCTTCTTCCGTGGCCTTGGCGTCATCGATATCACGGAACTTCACGCCCATGATCTCGCCGCCCATGATGTCGTCGGCCTCGTCTAGCTCGACCCCCTCGTACTCAAGCTTCTTTTTGCCAAGCGAGAGCGGGTTTTGAAACTTGCCGCCCTCCTTGCGGGTCTGACGTTTAAGGTCGTTGTACTCTCCGAGCATCTTAAAGACGCCGAATTTTTCGTTGTCCTCAGTACCCACTTGAACGTCGGCGCCGTCGGCGGCGACTCCGAGCCCCTCAAGGACGCCGGCGTGCACATCAAAACCCTTGTATTTATTGGCACAACCAACAACTTCAGGGCGTAAATTCGCGGCCAAGGCGATCTTGAGGAGGCCGGCAAGGTGAACGGCGTTATCCGGAGCCCAGACGCGCTCATCGTCTAGCTGCTTGAGGATGCCCTCGGTGTTGGCCGACGCGTGGAAGTTCAGGTCGAGGTCGGCCTTCATGCTGTCGTTGAGGGCCGCGAGCATCGCGTCGTAGCCCTCACGGTGGACCTTGCGGAAGGTCTCGCGGTAGCCAGCCGGGACCGCCTTCAGGTAACGAAATGCGACGTAGGCCTCCTCGGCAGAGAAGGACTTCGCCTTTTGCTCGACCAACGTCTGGGCCGCTCCGAGGTTCTTCATCGGGTCGCGGGCGTCGAGGATACGTTGCGTAAACGGAGAATTGGCGTTCCAGAGGAAGGCAAAACCCAGCCCGTCGAGCGTCGGCGCGAGCCGGCCGCTACCGTCGAGGGACTGCACGAGAACGCGGAAGTCCTTGTTTGACAGGCCAGCGCCCCCCCCCGATGAGAACCCGGCGATGGCGACGAACCCGGCCTGCGGCCCGTTGGCGAGCGCGGCCTCGACCTTGCTGATTGCGTCAGCGACGGTCACCAGCGAGGGCTCGGTTCCGGATGGATCCGGGCTGTCCTTGGTCTCGTCTGCGGTCGGCTCGACCGTCGCGGCGTGCTCCGCTTGGCGCGCGAGCTCCTGCTCTTTGAGCTTATCGTCTTGTTTCGGGTCCTTCGCGCCATTGAGCGCGGTCTTGGCGTCCGCGTCGAGCTTTACGTCAAACTCAGGGTGCGCCTTACGGAAAGCCTCGGCCTCGGCGGCGGGGAGGGTCGCGAGGATGATGCTGGCCCCCGTGGCCTCCTTCTTCGTGACCGCGTTCAGAAAGCCCGTCTTCGCGAAGTCCTCGGCGAGCTCGAGGCGCTGAGCCGGGCTCATGGCCTCGAAAGTGGCGGCGGTCTCACGCGGGAAGACCGACATATTCGTCGGGTCGAGCTTCTTGATGAACTTCCAGTACTCGCTCTCGCACCCGCGCTGCCCACGGACGAGCGCCCAGACGGTCACGATGGTACCGCTATCCCAGAAGGCGAGCACCTCGAAGACGTCACGCTCGAGGGTTGTGCGCTTGGTGGCCTTCGCCACGGCCTGTTTGCCTTTCCTCACGACACGGGGTTTCGCGCTCTGTTTCAGCGCCTCGACGAGTCGATCGATCTGGGCCTCGTTAGTCGCGGCGACAAGCGCGGGGTCGGCCTCGGCCGGCGGAGTACCGTCGCCCGGCGAGGCGGTCGTCGTCTCCGGCGCGGTCGTCGTCTCCGGCGCGACCGTCGTCTCCGGCGCGGCCGTCGTCTCCGGCGGGTCCCCGGCCGTCTTCAGCTGGATCGCGGGATCGCTATCCGAGCCGGCCTTTTTCTGGACGCCGCCGCCCTCAGGCACCAGCGCCTTGGCGCCATCCTCGTAGGACGCGCCGCGAAGATAGGTCCGGAGCGCGGTATTGTTGCCGGAAGCGGCCTTAGGCCCACCACTCGTGGTCTCTTTCGGGCTGTTCTGTTGTTCCTGCTGCGACGTGAGCACGTTATCCATAAGCCGGTTCCTGCCTTCTCGCAGTTCTGTGACGGAGGCCAAACATCGCACGAACGACAATCCATCGTTCAAAGGACGCTGTTGCCCCCGATTACCCAAGACCGACCTACCACGCTAGCCTCCGGCACGGTAACGTATCGAATCCCCTGGTTCAACCCTTAGGAGAGAAAGAGAAATGCCCGACACCACAACGCGCATGCTCGCGGCGATCGACAGCGCCATCGACGGAGCTCCACCACAAGACCGGGTCGGCCTCTCGGTGGGTCAGGTCGCCACGCGCCTCCGCCTCGGCGTTCCCCCCGCGGCGAGCGGTCTAGAGGCCCTGCCGCAACCGGCGAAGCTCGCCGCCCTACGCCACATGGCGTCCCTCGGCAATCCTCGAACCGACCTCCTCGCCTCGCTGACCGCCAACGCCCTCGCGGACACCGCCGAGACGGACCCCACGCTGGCCCCGCTCCGTCTCTGGAACGGAGACGACCCTGCGACGGTCCTCGCGGCCATCGCACCTTCGGGCCGCCTGCACGCGCTCGCCCAGAGTCTCCGGTGGGGTGCGGCCCCCTTGGAGGCTGACCTCGATCGCCTCATCGCGGCCATCCCAGAGGGCGCGCGCGCCACCGCGGTGCTCGTCTGGCTCCATTGGCGCCTCGCGAGACCGGAGCCCGCAGACCTGGCGACCCTCACCGCGCGCGTCGAGGCGATAGACGAGCCCGTGGTCCGCCTCGCGGCCCTCGTCGACCTCGCCGCTCGGCGCGAGGCCCCCCCGACGCTGGGGCCGCGCTGGGCCACGACGGCCTGTGCGGCCCACCCGGCTGCCGCAGCCTTCCACGCCGCCGGCGTCGCGGACTGTCAGCTCGCGATGGTGTTGCGCCTGACGACACCAGCTGAAGCCGTGACCTTGCTCGCCCGGGCGCGCGACAATTTGAAGAACCTTCCCCAAAGCGGCGACCGCTCCCTCCTCTTTGAAGCTCTGCTCCCGGCGTCGGCGTGGACGGCCCTGGACGCGTGGCGCGAGGCAGCCAACACGCTGGTCTCCGACCCGATCCTCCGGCGGTCCCCCGAGCTGTTCGGACAGACGGCCATCCGCGCGGCGCAGTCAATCGAGCACCTCCCGGACGCCGAAGCCCGCGACGCAGGCCTCGGCGCCCTCCTCGAGGTCGCGCGTTCCATCGCCGTCCTCCCGCTCAAGCTCGCCTTTTGGGCCGAGGCGGCGCGCTGGGCGGCGCGTCTCCCCGGACGCTCTCCGGCGTCGCTCCTCGTGGCGATCGACGCCGACCTCGACAGCCTCTTCGGCGAGCGCCTCGGCCTTCCCCTCCTGTCGTCGATCGCCGCCAGTTATGCGGTCGCCGACCTGCAACGCGCCCTCGCCGCGGCCGAGCGCATCCGGCGCCCCGCCCACCGCGCGCTCTGGCTCATCGCGATCGCCGACCGCCTCGCGCTCGGCGAAATGGCCTTGGATACAGTGTGAAGGCGGCCAGACGCCGGCGTGTCGTCTCGCCAAGCCGCATCAAGGGACCTCAGCGTCAAGCGCGAGGCGAAAGCCCACGTTGAAGGCCCGTAGGCCAATCCGTGTCGGCGCCGACCGCATCGCTGGGGCCGACGGCGACGTGAGCCACGAGGCGCCGAGCACTGGGCTGACCTCGTCTTGGGTGACGCGCTGACGGTCGGGCCACGCGAGCTCAGCGAGGGCGCCGACCTCGACCCGAGGCTCGCCGCTTGCCACGAGCCCCTCCCACTCCGCCATCGTTGGCAGACGGTAGCCACAGGCCTCGGACGTCCGTATGACCTCGCAGGGACGCACATCAATGCACCACGGGGCGTTCTGAGGACAGGCGCGTCCCTTGGCCAGCACCGCCGCAAGCTCCGATATTGTTAAGAGCCGCGGAGCCCCCGCCTCCGCGAGGGACTGGCAGCGGACCTCGTAACACGGCGAGAGGGCGTCACGACGCGAGAGCATATTCGCAAAGACCGCGGCATCGACGAGGTTGACGCGCTCCACGGCCCCGCCGGCCTCCGCAGCGCCAAAGGCGGGGTCGGCGCCGACGACCTCCTGCCACAGAGCGCGTGTGACGAGGCCCCGGGCAACAAGCGCGCCGCTGTCGAGGCGCACCGAGGGCCTAAAGGCGGGTTGGTTGCTCCATCGCAGCTCCCTGTCCGCGCCCTCCGGCGCTCTCGGCCTGTCCGCGTTCGATGAGGTTATTTTTGCGGAGGGCCTTCTCGGCGGCCCACTGGTCGCACACCCGACGAGCATCGGGATGGTCGCTACCGCAAAGACTCGGCATGAAAACATAGTCCTTTCTCCACACTGTTCGCGGGTCGGTTAAGGACGTCTGCCGGTCGGCCGGACAGTCATCACGAATCTTCGACAAGAGCGCCTCGAGACCGCCCGCCAGGCGCGCGAACTCGTGCAAGAGGACCGTGACGGACCGCGGCGCCGTGGCGAGCTCGCAGGCCATCCCGCGAACCACCCAGACCGGCGTGTCCGCTTGCCAAAACCCCGGTCCAAAGTTCCAGAACACGTGCTGCATGAGGCCGGCTGCCGCGTAGAGCTCGGGCATCTCCGCGTGGAAGGCGCCCCGGCCGCCGGGGAAACGCCCATAGATCACAGGCACCTGGACCCCCGCGAGGCGATTCAAGATCCCGCGAAAGAGGGCCACCGAGTCGGCGAACTGATCGGGCTCCCTCTCGCTCTCGTGGACGTCGGGCTCGGTCTCGTGCCCCATGCTGTGGTAGCCAACGCCATGCCCAGACGCGAGGGTGCGGCCCAAGAGGACGCGGAGAGCGGCGGGGTCCTCGGCGTGGCGGCGCACGAGCGAATCGCCGACAAAGAAGAAGAGGACCTTCACGCCGTACCGATCGAGCACATCAAGGGCCGGGTTGATGGTGTTGGGCCGCGGGCCGTCGTCAATTGTCAAGTGGAGGTGCGCCGGATACCACGCCGGCTGCGCGTGGCGCGGGTCGAAGCCCCAGAAGTCCGGTGGAAAGGCGCTCGGGTCCACGGTTTCAGCTGGTAGGATCGGGACCGGACCGGCCGGCAGCGGCTTCTTTCGAACTGGCGCGCGGCCCGCGTCGTCTCCCTCCGTGACTCTGGCGTCGTCGACGGCGACGCGCGTCACCCGGAAACGACGCCCCAGCCCCGTGCGCAGATAGAACGCCTCGGGCTCCAAGACCGCCGCACAGGCCGACGCCACTCGGCGGACCTCGTCGCGCCTACGTATATCGGGACGGCCCGCGGCCAAACACCCGGCATCTGCCAGCGGCGGCGCAGTAGATGCTTGCACTTCCATCGGCTTGTGCCGACAGGTCCTCTCCTTTCCTGACTCTGCGAGCGCCGAGAGGTCACAATCCACGCGTATCTGTCGGGCCATCGCGCCGAAACGGTCCCCCGCCGAACCGGGTAGCTCAACGGCCTCTAGCGCCATTAGGAGGTAGGGCAGGTGTGAATCGCGCGGGCGACGGTCAAACAACGCGCGCTCGGCGGCGAGCGCCCGAGACAGGGGGGTCGGCGCAAACTCGGCCAAGAACCGCAGGTAGTGGACCGCCCAACGCGGCTGGACGCGCTGCCATGCGTCTAGGAGGTGTGGCACCGCTGCGTCCCCTCCCCGCCCCTCCAAGATGGCCCACAAATATAGGTCACCGCTGTCGCGGTCCGGCATCGCCGCCAGCGCCGCGGACGCTTCGACGACCCCACCGGGAGATCTGCCCTCACGTACCACACGACGCAAGAACCGATGCAGCGGCACCTTGCGTGCGGCTAGGATCGTCGCCACGCGGACACAAGCGCCGCTGTCGCCTTGACTACCCCACCCCATCGCGCAGTCCTGAAGACCCCGCGCGACGTTAACCTGACGAAGTGTCAGAGAATCATCCACGGAGGCGGCGTCGACAAGCATCCAAGGATAGGCCTGAAGCACCGGCAGCGACTCGGCGTGCCCTGGACGCGCGGCCGCGATCGCTGTCCCGACGATCGCGAGTACTGACCACCTAATCACGCGCACCTACGCCTCCAAAAAACCACAGACCGACTTCACTCAGAACGGCGCCAACGCGGATACTACCGATCGACCCTCGGAAGACGTCAATTTTCCAGACACATGTGGCGAAGCAGCGGCTGATTGTCGGTCACCCAGGGGCTGCGAGCGTCGACAGACGAGTGACGAGACGCACGAGGTCCGTCTGGCGATGCACGCCCATCTTTTCAAAGACCCGAAGCAGCTGCGTCCTCGTGGTCGACACGGCGACGCCCAGCTTCGTCGCGGCCTGCGCTGGGCTCAAGCCGCGGCCGACGATGGCCGCGAGGCGCGCCTCTGCCGCGGTCAAGCCATAGACGTTCTCAAGCACCCTGCCCGTCCAGCGGCCCTCATCGTCGGTGTCGACGATCAAGAGGCGATAGACCGTACTCTCGGTCCCGAACAAGCGGCGGACGGACATCACCATCGTGCCCTGCGGGGTCGCGCCGAGGTGAATCGCCTCTTCGGTCTGTTCTCCTTGGATGACCGAGAGCAAGCGCCCCTGCGCGACCGCCTCCCGGAGTTTTAGGGCGCCACCGGTCACCTGAACGGCGTCGCCCGAGGCGAGCAGACTCGACGCGTGCTCGTTCGCGGAGACGACGCGGAGCTGCTTGTCCACCACGATCACCCCGAAACGCGCCACTTCACCGGCCAGCTTGGCGATACGCTCGCGCTCGGTCAGACGATGGCCCAGCTGAATCGCGCGCGTCACGTGCGGGGTCAGCAAATCGAAGGTGCGCCTGAGGTGCGCTTCAAGTGCCGCGCTGACGCCATCATAGAGGGCCGACCACGTGAAGAGACAGGCCGGGTCGCGCCGGACCACGACGCCGACCACATCCGAAAAACCAAGCGGTCTCAGGAGGTCTTGGATAAAGGGCGCGGTCGAGATCCCTGGCGAGATCCGCGTCAGCTCGTCGTGCCCGGTGACGACAGCGCCAATAGGCATCGCGTCGGCCGCCGCCGCCCAAGGATCGGAGCGCCAGAGCCCGTCGACGTAGAGGCGCTCGAAGGCGTCGGGCAGGCCGACCCACGACTGCGCTAAGGCCCCAATTTGCTTGTACTCAAACCGCACACCCATCGCAGGCGCGCCGCTCCATTTAGAGAGCGCCGACATGACCTCCGGCCAGGAGTCGGGAGACTCAATGGTCCCGTAGATTCCGTCTAGGAACTCATTCTCCTCTCTGATCTCTCTTAAAGGCGACAAGGCGGGGCCTCACTTAGGATCTGGGACGAGGGTTTGGGGGTAGGCAATCCTAGGCCGGACAACCTCGGGCGGTCGTCGTGCGTGGCGACCCGTCCCGGATAACTCATTTAACCAGTTGTAGACCATTTGGTGGATGCGGGCCAACCGGGCCCGAGTCTACGTTAGTCGCTCAGCCTTGAGAGTATCGGTCACATTGGAGTTTTGCAGCGGCCACCCCCAAGATGGTCGCTGCAAAACCGCTGTCCTGCGGGCGCGCGTCGTGACCAGAACGGGGTCGCCCTTAGCCACTCGGTCTCTGGGCCGCTCTGACGTCGCCAAGATCGTTCAGCGGCCGAGACGGTGACGCATGCCCTTTTGTGACCGCGCGAATTCAGGTACGACATGGGCGACGTTGGTGGCGTGGGGCCACCAAGCAGCGACCATGGAGCGACCATGAGCATCATTGAACTCGTTGGCAAGACGCCGCTAATCGCCCTCCGGACGGGGGTCGCGCGGGAGGGCATTCGCCTCTTCGGCAAACTCGAAGGCAATAACCCCGCAGGCAGCGTCAAAGACCGGCCGGCGCGCTCAATGATCTTGAAGGCTGAGGCCCGCGGGACGTTGAAGCCCGGGATGAAGCTGGTCGAGCCCACGAGCGGCAACACCGGCATCGCGTTGGCGATGATCGCCGCCGCCCGGGGCTATGAAATTGAGCTCATCATGCCCGCCAGCGCGACCCCAGAGCGGGTCAAGGCGATGGAGGCCTACGGCGCGAAGGTGATCCTGACGCCGGCGGCTCGCGGGATGGAGGGGGCGATCGACCTCGCGCACGACAAGGTCGCGACGGGCGAGTTTGTGATGCTCGACCAGTTCAGTAACCCCGACAACTGGGCCGCCCACTATGAGACGACAGGTCCCGAGATCTGGCACGACACCGCCGAGGGTGTGACCCATTTCGTCAGCGCGATGGGCACGACCGGCACGATCATGGGCGTGTCGAAATACTTGAAAGAGCAATCATCTGACGTCGAGATCATCGGCTGCCAGCCGGGTGAGGGCTCGTCAATTCCTGGCATCCGGCGCTGGCCCATTGAGTACCTGCCGAAGATCTACGACCCCAGCCGCGTCGATCGGATCATGGAGGTCCAACAAAGTGACGCTGAGGCGACGACCCGCGCCCTCGCCCGTCGCGAGGGCGTCTTCTGCGGCGTAAGCGCCGGCGGCGCCGTCTGGGCGGCCCGGCAGCTCTGCATAGAGCTCGACGCGGCGGGTCGCGACGCGGTCATCGTCTGTGTCATCTGCGATCGCGGTGATCGCTACATGTCCGGGACTCTCTTTGGAGGCGATCATGGCTGAACGCTGGATGAAAGCGCATTTAACTCAGGTCGGCCCCGCCGCGTTCGAGGCCACCGGCGGCTCGGGTGGTACCCTGATCGTCGACGGCTCGCCTGAGATTGGGGGCGAAGGTCGCGGCATGCGTCCAATGGAGCTCTTACTGTCCGCCGTGGCTAGTTGCAGCGCGATGGACGTCGTGAACATCCTCCGCAAGCAGAAGGAACCTCTCGAAAAGCTTGAGATCTCGATCGAAGGCGCCCGTGAGGACACGACGCCCTCGCCGTACCGTAAGCTGGTGATGGTCTTTACGGCGCACGGGCCGGTCAACGCCCACAAGTTTGAGAGGGCGGTGTCCCTCTCGGTCGAGAAATACTGTTCGGTGCGTGCGTCCCTCGCGCCGGACGTCGCGGTAAGCTGGGAAGCGCGAATCGTCTGACCGGACTCGTTCGAGCAATACATGCTGTTGAACTAAAAAAGAGGGCCCCCGGACGTCAATCATGACGGTCGAGAGCCCTCTTTGAATTGAAAGTAGTCCTCGCGCGCCTCGTGGACGAACGACGACTACGGCATCACTTGTCGCTGGCCTTCGCGCCGCGCGGCTTCTCGTCCGGCGTGCGATCCCGCCCGCGGGCGATGGTCGCGGCCGTCGGCGCGCCGCGGCTCGCCTTCTTGACCCCAGCGCGGCGCGGTGGCTCCATGCCTGTCTTCTTCGCGAGCACGCTCGGCGGCGGTCCGATCAGCGGGACCTTCTTGCCTTGGACGTGTAGGGCCGGGAAACGCTCGCAGATCGTGGCGGCGATCGGGCCCGCGAGGCGAATCACCGACACGCGCTCGTGGATTGAGATCCGACCGATGTCATCGCGGCTGAGTCCGGCCTCGTTGGCGAACGCGCCGAAGACGTCGGACGGTTCCACACCCTGCTGCTTACCAACCGGCAGCGTGACCTCAACCTCGTCAGAGGTCTTACGGCGAGGGCGCGCGGGGGGCTCCTCGGCCGAGGGAGCGGCTGCGCGGGGTGCCTTCGGAGCCTTTGTCGGCTTCACGGGGGCGCGCTCGTCGTCCTGCGTGTGGGCCGGTGTCGGCTTGGCGGGCGCAGCGGCGGCAGCCCGGACGGGCTTCGCGGTCGCGACAGGGGCGGCTGCTTTCGCCGGCGCGACCTTATCCCCATAGGGCATACGCGGCGCGAGCTCGACGTCATCGCGAATGGTTTTCTTTTTCTTTACAGGCACTTCGCGCTGCACCGACACGTCGTCCACGGGATAGTCGGCCTCAGCCTTCTTGGACACGCGCGGAGCCGGAGCCTGACGCGGCGGCGGCGAGCTCTGGACCGGCGGCGACACCTTCACAAACTCGGCCCGAGGCGCACGGGGGGCGCGCGGCGCTGCCGGCTCGCTGCTCGCGGGCGCTTGGCGCTCGACCGGGGCCCTCTTCTTCTTCATGTTGGGCTGGCCCCAGGTCTCCGGCTCGTCGCTCGGGTCGTCCTCGAGGTTCGCACCGCGCTCTCCGGCCAAGACGGCCACCGCGTAGGCTGCGACCTGGCCCTCGGTCCAACCACGGCTGTCCATCATCTTCTGGACCCACTTCCAGGCGACCCCGGCGCGCGGCATCGGGGCGACGCGGGCGAAGTCGTTGGTCAGGGACTCAAGCTGACGCATCGCGATGGAGTAGTCCGTCGGTAGCTGGATCTCTTCAACCTCAGCGCGAATGTGACGCATCATTGAGCGCCAGCTGTAGATCTGCGACGGTGTGATGATCGTGATCGCCGTGCCGGTCCGACCCGCGCGACCTGTGCGGCCGATACGGTGCGTGTAGGTCTCGCCGTTTTCCGGCAGGTCGAAGTTGATGACGTGGGTGATGTGTTCGATGTCGATACCGCGCGCGGCCACGTCGGTGGCGACGACGACGTCGAGGCGCTTGGCCCGGAAGAGCTCAAGCACGCGCTCGCGAGCGGACTGGCTCATGTCGCCGTGCAGGGCCTCGGTCTGAAAGCCGGCTCGGCCGAGGGCGTCGGCGGCCTCGGCGCAGCCGGCGCGGGTGCGCGAGAAGATGAGGGTCGTCCCGCGGGGCTCGCCGTGGAGGAGACGCAAGAGCGCCTCGCCCTTGAAGCGCTGCGGTGCGTAGATCCATTGCTGGTTGATAGCCGCGACCGACATCGGGCCGCTGTCGTCTTGGACGAGCACGGGCGACTTCAGATAGCGGTCAGCGACGCGGCGGATCTGCGGTGGCATCGTGGCCGAAAAGAGCGCGACCTGGCGACTATTGGGCGTAGCGCCGACAAGCTTCTCGACGTCGTCGATGAAGCCCATGCGCAGCATCTCGTCGGCCTCATCGAGGACGACCATCTCGACGCCGCCGAGATCGAGGGTCCCGCGGTCAAGGTGATCGATGAGACGTCCCGGCGTACCGACGACGATCGCGGCGCCGTCGCGCAAGGCGCGGAGCTGTGGCTGATACGAGGCGCCACCATAGAGGGTGGCGACGCGCAGGTTTAGGTGTTTCGCGAAGGTCTGAATGGCCTCGCTGACCTGGAGCGCGAGCTCACGGGTCGGCGCCATCACGAGCGCGCGGACGCCGTTGTAGACTGGGCGAGCACCATCGGGCGTCGCGAGTCGTTGGACAAGCGGCAGGCCGAAGGCGGCCGTCTTACCGGTTCCGGTGCGCGCGCGACCGACGACGTCGGCGCCCTGCACGAGGTGCTCGATCGCTTTCTGTTGAATCGGAGTCGGCGTAGTAAACCCGAGATCGGCGACCGCTCGGAGGATGCGCGGATCCAGCCCGAACTGCTCGAAACCCGCTGGGGAAGCGGCCTCCTGCTCGGTGGGAGATTGATCGGAAGAGGCAGTATCGGCGCCGTCGGGGCGTAGGGATGACGTATTCATGCGGGCCCCTACTGCTCGTTTGAAGCCTTCATGTCAACGTTCGCGCACGTTCACCCCCGAAAGATACGCGATAATTCTAAACCGACGGCCCGCGTTAGGACAATGGCCGGTTTCGATCTGTGCAACCCGCGGTCGCGGTGCCAATATCGGCCGATGGACGAACCCACGAAGTCACCGACGCCCGTTGTACTCGCGACCCTGAACGCGCGCTACCACCACGCGTCCCTCGCCCTTAGGACCCTCAAGGCGAACCTCGGCCCGTGGCGGGATCAGACCGCGATCATCGAGTTCACCAACAGCGAGAGCGCGGCCGACATCGTCGAAAAAATCGACAGTTACAATGCTAGGATCATCGGATTCTCTGTCTATATTTGGAACGTCGAGCCCCTGACCCACGTCGTGGCCCTCTTGAAGCGCCTGCGCCCCGACGTCGTAATCGTCCTCGGCGGGCCCGAGGTCAGCCACGAGACGAATGACCAAGCCATCGTGGCCCTCGCCGACCACGTCATCCAAGGCGAAGGCGAGGATGCGCTGCGGTCCCTCGTCACGGCCTACCTTGAGATGGGGCAGAGCCCAGCTCGGATCATTCATGGCGGTCAACCGGACCTCGAGACCATCGCCCTGCCCTACGAGCTCTATGATGCAGAGGACATCGCCCACCGGACCATCTACGTCGAGGCGTCACGGGGCTGCCCCTATAAATGCGAGTTCTGCCTCTCGTCGCTGGATCTCCGGGTCCGGCACTTCCCTCTCGACCGCCTGCTCGCCGCCTTCGAGGACCTCATCGCGCGCGGCGCCCGGCACTTCAAGTTCATCGACCGCACCTTTAATCTCAAGCTCGACATCAGCGCGCGCATCCTCGAGTTCTTCCTCGCGCGCCACCAAGACGGGATGCTCTACCACTTTGAGATGGTCCCCGACCGCCTGCCCGAGGGCCTGCGCGACATCATCACCCGCTTCCCGCCGGCGGCGCTGCAGTTTGAGGTCGGCGTGCAGACCCTCGACCCCGAGGTCGGCCAACGCATCAGCCGCCGCCAGGACGTCGTCAAGATGCGCGACAACCTGGCCTTTCTCCGCGACTCCACAGGGGTTCACGTCCACGCGGACCTCATCATCGGCCTGCCCGGCGAGACCCTCGCGAGCTTCGCCGATGGGGTAAACACCCTCTTCGCCATGGGCTCTCAAGAGATCCAGGTAGGCATCCTCAAGCGCCTCCGCGGCGCTCCGATCGCCCGCCACGAGGTCCCCTTTGGCCTCATCTTTGACCCCAACCCTCCCTACGAGATCCTGGCGACGTCGACGATTGATTTCAATACCATGCAACACATGAAGCGCTTCGCCTTTGTGTGGGATCGCCTCCTAAGCCGCGGGAACCTCCCGACAGCGGCCCCTCTCCTCTATCCCGACGGGGCGCCCTTTTACCCGGTGTTGGCCTTCTCCGAATGGCTGCACGCCGCGGAGGGGCGCGTGCACGCCATCTCGCTTGACCGTCTCGCGGCGGCCCTGTCCGGCTACCTCACGACGGTCGCCGGTTTGGAAAGGTCGGTCGTCGGTGAAGCCCTCGCCAAGGACTACGCGCTCACCGGGCGCAAGCTCCCGGCCGCGCTTCGACCCGATTCAGGCGCGAAGGCCTCACCCACGACCTCCCACGACGCGGCGCCACACCGAGCACGCCAAGCCCGCTACCTCGCCTCGGGAACCGCGAGCTAGAGGGTCAACGCCGCTCAGAAGTTCGTCGCGGCCGCCGTCCCGATGACGCCACTCGTGCCGGACGACGCGGCGATCACGGAGGGGCCGCCGCCACCACCGCCACCACCCACGCCGGCGCTAGGAAAGGAGTTCCCGGTCTTCCATACGCCAGGCGGCAAGCCCTGGACGACTGAGACGAAGAGCGCGTAGCTGGCGCCACCACAGCCGCCACCGCCACCACCGCCGTGACCGCCACGGCCTCCGGATCCGCCGGCCCCGCCGCCGGACGCGCAGCGCGCGAGGTCGTTCGTCAAGAGGTTACCTGGGATGCCGCCCGAGCCCCCAGCGCCGCCCGTGCCACCGACGCCGCCAGATGCGCCAGATGCGCCGGGTCCGCCTGTGCCGCCGGAGATAGCGTTGTCACGGATCACTGGGACTGTGCCCAAGGCGTCCCGCGCGTAGAAGACGCCGAAGCTGCCTCCGCCTGCCGTGCCCGCCGTACCTGCCGTACCGCGACACCCTGCCGCGCCGCCGCCGCCGCCCGAGCCACCCACGTCGTCGTCACCGTTCGTGTCTGCGCAGGAGGTCCCGCTGACCTCAACGCCGCCGCCAGCGCCACCGCCGCCGCCGCCAGCGCCGTTCAGGCCATCACCGCCCGCGCTGCCTGCGTTGCCTCGCCAATGACCTCCGACGACCGCGCCGGCCGACGTGCTACACCCGAGGCCGCGCGCGCCGTCGGTGCCGGCGCCGCCGTTGGTCCCGGCCTTGGCGTCGAAGGGGTTGTTATCCGGGGGGAAATAGCACGCACCACAATTCGTCGCGGCGATCCCGCCCGCGACAAAGCAGCCGTTGCTCCCACCCTGGCACACGAACATGTCCCAGCCAGCCGCGCCACCTTGGCCACGAAGCGCGCCGCGCCCCGCATCGCCGGCACCCGACGCCGCCGGGGTCGTGCCGTACGACGGGCAGCGGGCCAACCCGCCGTTGCCACCCGATATATTGCTGCTACAAGTATTTGAACCACCAGCGCCGCCCGCCGAACCCAAGGCGGGCGGACACCCTGCGGTATCGCGCGCATCCGCACCCGTACCGCCCCCGCCCCCCCTGTTGCCGTTGCCGCCACCAGAGCCTGAAACGCCCGGGCCACCGGAACCCGCGAAGACCCGGTTGTGTGCGAATGTGAAGGATTGTCCGCTGTTACGGACATAGACCGCGTAGCTATTTCCCCCCGGGATATTCGACGCATTCGGCCCAAACACCGAGAAACCATCCATGACCGTTAAGGCCTGATCATTTCCTACATTCTGCGCCGTCACGGTCGCGGGCCGCGCGCTAGTCGGGGCCTGGCCGATGATCGCCGTCTCGAATTGCGCGACCGATCGGGCATCGAAGAACGGCGAATAGCCGCCAAAGAGGCCTACCCCTTCCTCGAGGACGATGTTCTCGCTGTAGACGCCCGTGGCGACGTAGACGTCTCGCTTTGCGTCTTGGCGCGCCAAGGTAAGACCCGCCGAGATGGTCGACAGCGGAAGCTCGCGCGTCCCCGGGTTTGTCGGCGCCCCGTCGCGTGACACGAAGATGCCGTTATCGACCTCACCATCGATCCCGTCGCAGTTGCTGTCCACGCCGTCGCCGACGAGGTCCGGACCGGCGGCTGGGACGCACTCGCAGCCATCATCGGAGATCCCGTTGACGTCGACCGCGTCCCCGGCGCAGGTGTAGCTGCATCGCGGCACGGCTGGATTCGTGTCGCACAAGGGCACGGTGTTCGGGCGCGTCAGCGAGGCGCAGTTCACGCGGCAGGCGCCGCAATGCTCAAGCGCCGTGTACTTGTCGCCGGTGCGGTAATCTTCGTCGATCCCGCCATCGCAATCATTGTCGATGCCGTCGCAGAACTCGGTCGGGAGGCCGCACTCGCCCCAGCCGTTGGCCGTACATTGCTCAAAGCCCTGACATGTCACGACGGGCGCGTTCGGCCCAGGTGGCATGTAGGACACGGAGCAGGACCGCGCCAGAGCGGTATTCGAACCGTCGCACGTGCAACTACCTGATGCTGGTACGCACTGGCTCTCGCCGCCGCCACCGCCACCGGCCTCGGCGCAGACAAAGCCCTCGGCGCATTCCGTGGTGGCTGCACAAGCGCGCCCGCAGAAGCGCCCGTCGTCGAGCGTCACGCAGCGCGCCCCTACCCCAGCGCACTCCGCGTCCACGGTGCACGCCTGGCACAAGTTGCCGGCATCGGGCACGCAGACATATTCATTGAGCTGCACATATCCTGCCTCGCAGGTGACGACCCGACAGCGGGCCACCCCAGCTGCGACGGCGCAATCAGCCTCGGAGGCGTTCGGGACGGTCTCGGCGCAATCCGTCGTGCAGCTACCGCAGGCATCCACCGCGCCATAGACGCCTTCGGGTGTCTTGAAGGTATTGTCCACCCCGCCATCGCAGTCGTCGTCGACGTAGTTGCAGGTCTCGGGCACCGGCTCACGGGCGTTGCAACCCACCCACCCGATCTCGCCGCGACAGGTCTCGACCCCAAAGCAGGTCCCGAGCGCGTTGCCGAGGGTGCATGTCCTTTGAACTCCATCAAATACCGGCGTGCAATCGCAGCTACCAGACTTCGGCTTGCAGTAGGTGCCGCCGTCAGTCGAACCCGCATCCGCTTCGCACATATAGCCGACGGGGCACTCGTCATTGTCTTCACAGCGCGAGGCGCACCGCTGGTTTCCGTCGATCGCCAGACAAGCGCCACCGTTACACTGGAAGTCCTCAAGGCACGGCGTGCACACGCGCTGCACACGCGGCAGACAAAGGAAGGTCACATCGCCGCCGTTATTCTGCACGGATTTGCAATCGTAGCCGTCCGGGCAGGTCTCAAGGCATTGGGAGGTGCAGACGTACCCCGTCGGCCCCTCGACGCACCAGCCGCTCTCGCAGTCGGTGTTGCCGTTGCAGGCCGAGCCGAAGCCGCGGTCCCCCGCGTCGACCCCACCGCCGACATCACGAGGCGGCGGAGCTGCATCCTCGCCAGAGGGGACATCGAAGGTCACGACGCTGTCGCGATCGATATCGAGGCCGACCGGCGCGTCGGACGTGGCCGTGTCGGACGAATCCGCGTCGAACATCACCGTGTCTTGAGCGACTACCTTGTTGTCGTCGCCGCCGCACGCGGGACCGATCAAGACCGCCACGCCAACGAACGCGACCCACCCCGCCGGCCTGCCCAACCCAGCGCCGTGCGCCTTTTCCTGTAGATTCAGCATCGTCTCACGCCTCGCAATGGTATGTCATCGGTCCGCCAACTGGCGACCCGGGATGTAGCGCATTCGCACAGGAAAATGAAATGGGGGCGTCGATCCGTCTTTGCTGGGAACTATTTTCCGAGCCGCGCGTCCTAACTTACCTACCCTCTCGCCCAACCGGAGCCCCAATCATGCACCTACGTCCCCATCGAAGTCCTGCGTTCGTAGGCTTTCTCGCCATCGTCGGCGCCGCGGCCCTGTCAGGCCCCGCGCTCTCCCAAAACGGGCCCAATAACACGCTGCAAGTCGCGGTCGACCGACCTCTGCCACCCCCGGCCCTCTTCATCGCCTCCGATGGCCCCGCCAAGCAGCTCGGCGTCACTCGCGTCAGTGTCGAGGCCCGCATCATCGGCCACCTAGCGCACACCGAGATGACGCTGACCTTCGGCAACACCCACAGTCGCGCCCTCGCCGGCGACCTCTACTTCCCGCTGCCCGCAGACGCGACCGTCAGCGGATATGCCTTAGATGTCGGTGGACAGCTCGTCGATGGCGTCGTCGTCCCCAAAGACGAAGCGCGGCGCATCTTCGAGGCCGAGGTCCGCAAGGGCGTAGACCCCGGACTCGTCGAGTGGACACGCGGAAATGTCTTTAAGACCCGGGTCTTCCCGATCCCGCCAAATGGGACCCGGACCGTCCGCCTGTCGTGGGTCGCGCCGTTGGAGAGCGAGGGCGGCCAGGGCGTCTACGAGCTCCCGCTGTCGTTTGAGAATAAGGTTTCAGAAGCAAAAATTCGTGTGGAGGTCGTCCAGGCTGACGCGAAGCCCGTCCTAGAGGGTGGCGAGCCCCTTCAGCTCGCCTTCAACACGCGCCAGGTCGCCGAGACGACGCTCAAGGATCGGCCCGTCGTCGCGAACCTGCGCATCAAGGTGCCGGCCCAGGCGACGCACGGCGCGCGCTTCGAGCGCAGCGGGGACGAAGGGCACAGCGCCGGGACGTGGTTCTCGCTGCGGGACCAGGAGCCCGCGCCGAAGGACCTGCCGCGCCTGACCCCCAAACGAGTGCAGGTCTTCTGGGACACTTCGCGCTCGCGGGACAAGGCCGCCCACGAAAAAGAGTTGAGCCTGCTGACCACGTGGCTCCGCCAGAGCGGGGCTTCCGAGCTTGAGTTCACGTCCTTTAGCAACGCGGCCGATAAACCCGTGCGCTTCGCCATCCCCGCCGAGATCGCCAAGCTCGAGAGTCATATCAAAGCCTTGACCTATGATGGCGGCACCCAACTCGGCAGCCTAGGGCTCCAGCCGGGCCCGCAGTGGGCCGACGCGGTCATCGTCTTCACGGACGGCATCTCGACCTTTGGCGTCGAAGACCCAGGCAGCCTAGGCGCGCCGACCTGGCTCGTCTCCTCGGGTTCCGTCCGCGCGACCCCCGCCATGGCGGCACTCGCCGCGAAGAACGGCGGGGCCTTCATCGACCTCGCGCGGGTCACCGAGGCCGAAGCGCTGACCTCGCTCGGGCGCCCCACTTGGAGCCTCGTCGGCGTCGAGGTCCTCGACGGGACCATCGACGACCTCCGCCCCGGCGGGGTTGAGCCCGCCGCCGGCCCTACCCACATTTATGGGCGCCTCCGTTCGGCGTCCGCGACCCTGCGCCTCAGCTGGGGTGTCCCCGGCAAGAAGGCAGCCGCGACCCGTACCCACAAGCTCGTCCCGCCGAGCGAGGTCCCCATTGGCGAGACCCTCCGATTCGCGTGGGCGCAAAAGCAGCTCAGCGTGCTCATGGCCTCCCCCGACCGAAACGCCGCGGCTATCGTCGCGCTGGGCAGGGCTCACACCCTCGTCACCCCCGGCACATCGCTGCTTGTCCTTGAGACCCTTGAACAATATCTCACTTGGAATGTCGAGCCGCCGCGGACCTGGAAGGAGATGCACGCGTCTTTCGTGAAGGGGCGCTCGGAGAAACTGGCTGTCGCCGCGCGCCTTGAGACCGACCAGTTGGACGCTGTAGCAAAGAGCTGGGCCGAGGAGATTGCATGGTACAAAAAGGATTTCGTATACAAGCCAAAGCCGAAGGAGATCGCAAAGTCAGAAGAACTCGAGGCCGGCGGGATGGGCGTGATGGGGTCTGGCAGCGGCGGTGGGGGCACAGCTCGTAGCGCGCCCAGCGTAGAGAGAAGCGCCGTCATGATGGACAGAGCAGAGGACCAAGAGAGTGATGCGCGCCCCGACGCCATGATGGCAAAGGGTGAGGCGAAGAAGGATGGTGGAAACGACGGCGCCAGCGAGCCGGCCGTATCCATCAAGCCGTGGGACCCCGACGTCCCGTGGACCCGCGCGCTCAAGGCCGCCCAACCGGCTGACCGAGTCAAAGTCTATTTCAGTGAGCGCACGACCCACGGCGCCGCCCCCTCTTTCTATCTCGATTGCGCGGATTACTTCTTGTCGGTCAAAGACCGTCGCACGGCCCTCCGCGTACTCTCGAACCTCGCCGAGATGCGCCTCGACGAGCCGGCGCTCATGCGTGTCCTCGCCCACCGCCTCGCCCAAGAGGACGAGCTTCAGCTGGCGGCCCTGGTCTTCGAGCAGGTCCTGCGCCTCCGCCCCGAGGAGCCCCAGTCCTATCGGGACCTCGCCCTCGTCCTCGGCCGCCGCGCTCTCGAGCAGGGCTCTGGTGCCGCCGACCTCGGCCGGGCTTTGGATCTCCTCGCGACCGTCGTCAAGCGCAAGTGGGACCGCTTCGACGGCATCGAGATCATCGCACTCTATGAGTTCAACCGATTTGTCGAGAAAGGCGGAAAGCTGGGCGTGAAGAATGTCCCCCTCGACAAGCGCTTCATCTACGCGACTCCCCTCGATATCCGCCTCGCGATGAGCTGGGACGCCGATCTCACCGACATGGATCTCCACGTCCTCGAGCCCAGCGGCGAAGAAGCATACTATAGCAATAACCTTACCGAGCTTGGCGGCCGCGTGTCGCGCGACTTTACCCAAGGCTACGGCCCGGAGACCTACAGCATCAAGCGCGCGATGAAGGGACCATATGCCATCAAGACCAAGTACTTTAGCAGCGGCGCTGTGCAGCTGACTGGGGCCGTGACCTTGCAGGTCGATGTCTACACCAACTGGGGGCGTCCGAACGAGAAGAGGCAGTCGCTGACCCTCAGACTCACTGAATCGAAAGAAGAATTTGTCGTTGGCGAGATCGTGTTCTAAGAAATAGTCGCGCTGGACGATGAGGCACATGCTCTTTTGCTTGGATAAGGGGCGGACACGCGTTTACTCGCGCGCCCGCCCCTCGTTCTTTCACCAGATGACGAAAATTCTGGCCACGAGGGCCGAGCACCACCACATTGGCGCGATGGTTGAATCGCCGGTCACGTCCCTATCTGAACTCGAAAACGCCCGCCTCGGCCTCGTCCTCTCCGGCGGAGGCGCACGCGGCGCCTTCCAGGTGGGCGTGTGGGAGGTCCTGACGACCCACCCCAAGGGCCTCCACGGCCAGCTGCCGACGGTCATCAGCGGGACGTCCGCCGGGGCCCTCAACGGCGCGCTCATCGCGGCCGGGCGCACGCCGCGGGAGATGCTCGACTTCTGGCTAAGCCTCGCCGACAAGCCGCCAGTGATCGCCAACCAGGGCCTCTTCGCCAGCGTCGAGAGGGCCGTCGGGCGCCTCGCCCTCGCCGAGCCGATGCGGAGCTTTGCGCGCCGGGCGCGTGAGGCTCGCATCGCCGCCGGTCTGATCCGCAAGCACCCCCTTCACAAGGCCAGCGGTCGCCTCGCCTTCGCGCTAGAGTACCTCTTAACTGCTCGGTTTGACTCGATCTCGAGCCTACTG
>Ga0209702_10001998_pt1 | contig 37032 bp, 34 predicted proteins | sample FRY01_FD_187210 | JGI IMG/M metagenome (GOLD analysis project Ga0209702, IMG submission 187210) | Freshwater microbial communities from Lake Fryxell liftoff mats and glacier meltwater in Antarctica - FRY-01 (SPAdes) (version 2) | ecosystem: Environmental > Aquatic > Freshwater > Ice > Glacier...
ACGGCGCCACCAGCACCCGCATCAAAATCCGGCTGCCAACCCGGGAAATCCTGATCTCGGGCTCATCCAACAAGCGTCATGAATAAGACGGGCTAAAGCGTCATCGGCAAGGGATGCAGGTGGCAGATCGGGCGCACTTGCCGGCAACGGATTTGTCTCCAGGCGCGCGATCATCTGTTTCATTTCGGCAATCTCGCGTTTCTGAGCTTCTATGATTCCGTCTGCCAGCCTACGGACCTCAGGATCTCGGATATGCGCGCGTTCGCTCGTTAGGATCGCAATTGAATGGTGCGGGATCATCGCCTTCATCCAGCTGACATCGTCGACCGTCTGCTGGCTGCGAACTAGCCAGAGCGCGCCAACAGCGGCGATTATGGAAACCCCCACAATCGCCAAATTCGTGCGTGTGTTTTGGTACATACCCCACATGAAGGCAATCATGATGAGCGCCATGACAGATCCCATCAGTAAGGCCATCCACATCCGGGTCTGGCTGAACCAGATATGAGATACCTCGTAAGTGTTCAAATACATCAGGCCAAACATGATGGCCGTGGATGCCGCGATCATTGTCGCAAATCTCTTGTACGTCATGTCATTTTCCAGTCCTGCTTTGCTTTCGCAATAAATAAATAGACAAAAGCCTAGGTTTTGACCTCATAAACGCCGGTGAAGGTACATTGTTGCTCACATTGCTGATGCCGGGGGTTCGAGCGTGCCGAGCCAGGCAACCAACCCCAGAATAGTCACAGCTGCCAGCGTCTCCAGCGTCAGACTGAGACGGAGTCGCTTTGTTGCAATGCTAACATCGCCATTCATCAGCGCCGACGCCAAGTCCGGCGTCAGGCGAAAACGGTTCAGAGCCGCCAGCGCAAGCATACTGGCAAAAAGTCCCAATTTCATCAGCAGCAATTGGTCATAGAGCGACTTGCCAAGCGACAGCAGATTGGCAGGGCCAACCAAAAACCAAGAATTGATCAGGCCGCTAACAAGGACAAACGCGACGCTGGCGGTGCCTAGCGTCGCAAAGCCGGCAAGGGCGCTGTGCGATTCCACCGCGTGGTTACGGCCTGCGGTAAGCAATCGCCAAAGCAGCGCGCCCAGCGCGCCAACCCAGATGCCGGCGGCAAGTAAGTGCACAATATCAGCGACAAGGTGGATGACGCCCGGCCAGCCATCGTCCATGACGCCATGCCCCGACCAAGCCAGTGAGCCTAGGGCCACAGCGCCTAGGATCACGATGAGCGAAGCAGTTGCACGCTTGCGAAGTTGCAAGCTGAGCGCAAAGGCCGTGACCATCGCCGCAATCCGAACGAGAAAAGCCGTCCCCACCGCAGTCGCCGTGACGACCATGGTCACGCTAGCTAAGTCGACATCTGTGAGCGCTGCCCCACTCATCGTCGCCGCGAGAAGCAGCATTCCCAGTGCCGACAGCAAGATGCCAATAAATGTGGTTGCAAGGATAAAGACCCGCAACACCGGTTCTTCATTCGCAACCCCGCCTGAAAACCCGTAGACCGCGAACAGCGGCACGCCGAACATCAGCATTACGTCCGCGACAAGCGCCCAACGAACGACAATGGAAAGCGCAGCATCCACTCGCTATTTGACGTTAAAGCTGTAGCTGCCTTCAACCCGGTGGGTGTCGGTGGTCACCGCGTGCCAGCCAAGCTTATACGTTCCCGCAGGCAACCGCGATTGCAATGTGCCGACAAGCGTCTTGCCATCTGCAGCAACACTCGACGTCACCTTGCCGACCGACATCGGAGCCTTCATCTTCATACCCGGCATATCGGTCATCAGGATGGACATACCGGAGAACTGGGGGGCCAAAGTTTGGCTGAAGGTCAGTTTGAGTTTGTTCGTAGTCGCAGCAGTGCTGTTGGCAGCCGGCGATGCAGAAAGAAGTTTCGGGTGTGCCTGCGCGGTTGAAGAGAGCGCGAGGGCGCCGACGGTAAAAGCGGCGACAACAAGTCTGATCGGCTGAAATGTGTGAAATGGCATGACAAGGTCTCCCTGTAACTGTCAGTGGTGATACGCACTGGATGAAGCTGGCCCTCGGACACCTGCGACATATTTTGAAAGCTTGTGACGACGGCTATTTGGATTGAGGGTTGGTGGGCAGAAGTGCGTATCAAATCTGAGCAATCAGGAGGACGGGATGACAGACAGTATAGATCAGGCCCTGCGCATGTTGCGTGAGGCACGGTTACCCACACAATCGGCCAATATCGAACGCGGCGTGATGATGCGAATGAATGCCGCGACACTAGCCCGCCAAGCGCGCCCTTCGCTCGGCGTCGGCGTTGGCGCAGCAATGCTCGCAATGGTCATCGGGATGGCGTTGGTTAATGTGGCACCGGTTTCGGACCAGATGCCGCTTAAACTGTCGGTGTTCTCGGCAAACCCGGCCTTTTCCCCTGTTTCCTTGCTGGCGACCGATAGATGACACCAAAACTGCGGCACGCCTTGCTGGTTGCATTTATAGCCTTTGGTGCAGGGCTTGGCGGCGCCTGGATCGGTCGGACTTACATTCCTGCGCCTGCACCACCGCCCGCCGAGCTTCATGACTTCTTGCACAACCGTCTCGATCTCGACGCCAGCCAGCACGCCAAGCTCGAAGCTCTTGAAGCCAATTTCGCGGTCCAGAAACGCACCCTTGAGGCCCAATTACGAGCGAACAATGTCGTTCTTGCCAGCGCCATCGAGCGCGAGCACGGTGAAGGTCCAGAGGTTTCGGCAGCGGTCGACCGTTCACACCGCACGATGGGCGAGTTGCAAAAGGCGACGTTGGCGCACATCTTTACGATGCGGGCGCTCATGCGGTCAGATCAGGCCACCAAGTTTGACGCCGCTGTGACGCGAGCATTAACCGCCGAAGGGCGGTGAACTCTGACTTCGCCGAATGTTCCGACGGGGAACTTGCAACGCTTGCGCTTGATCAGAGAAGCGGCGCCTTTCAAGTGCTCATGCGACGCCACGAGACGCGCCTTTTCAGGCTCATTCGAAGCCATGTCGGCGACAGCGACGAAGCGCTCGATCTCGTCCAAGAGAGTTTTGTTGCGGCGTGGCTCGCCCTCAAAAGCTACGATCCTGCAAGGCCGTTTGGAACTTGGCTGGCGCGCATCGCCATCAACAAAGCGCGGGATTGGGGTCGCCGGCGTGCCGTGCGGCGGTTTTTCACTTTTGCGCTGCCTCTGGACGGCAATACACTACAGATTGCCGGCGACAACATCCCCGCCGATGTCGTGGCGGCCGATCGGCAAAGACTGGAGGCAGTTGCAAGAGCCATTTCCGGGTTGCCGACGCAGCTTAAGGAGCCCCTTATACTTTGTGCCGTTGATGGCATGTCGCAGGAAGAAGCGGCCTTGGTTCTGGGGGTCAGCGAGAAAGCAGTCGAGACCCGCATACGTAGGGCGCGTGCAAGGCTCGCGGAGAATCTAGGCAACGCCAGAAGATGAAAAAGCGCGTCTCGGTGCTGGTCGCGCTCTTTGACTCTTGCATCATAGCCGCGTCATAAGCGCCGTCAACGACGTAGAAAGCGTGCGAGCAATCGTGAACAACGCAGGGTAAGCACGGCTTCAAAATCGCTAGTTTTCCCACCTTCGCACTCATTTTCTGGAATGGCACAGGTCATTTGCTTTAAAGATTAGTCGAACAGGAAACCAAAATCGGGGGTACATTCAGGGGCACTCTCAAAAATTATCTTGAAAATATTCTTTAATAATAAGATGTTAATATCTAGACATGACGGACGCCCTCTCCGCCAAGGGCTGACCGGGTTTTTAGAAATATCTGCTCTCAACGCTGGCGTGGCGCCTGTGGGCGTGAAGGGCTTTTGCCAGTGCATCGCGTTCAGCTTTTATCGTAAGGAATTCTTTACTTTATTGCTGCGATTACGTTCATTCTGACGATCGTCGGAGCGGAGAGGGGGGGGGCGATAATAAAAAATCATACATGTTTGTTTTCTCTCTTCCCTAAAATGAACATCTATGTTCTTAATGATTCTCTGCACACAAGTGCAGCGTCTCTGAGCCGCAAAAATAGCGGTCGGTGGTCTTTTGGGGAGAGTGATATGGGCGGATTCCGTCAACGTTATTTTAATACGTGCTCCACGGTTGCGGCTGTGTTGCTTTCTGGCGCTAGCACGGCGGCGCTGGCGCAAACGGCATCGACAGCGGATACGCTGAACCAGCCTGTCGGGCTTGAGGACATTGTGGTGACGGCGCGCCGTGTTTCTGAATCGCTTCAGGATACGCCGGTGGCAGTTACGTCCTTCTCCTCACAGGCGATTGACCGGACGTTTGCGCTCGATATTCGGGCGCTGGCGGGGCAGATTCCCAATATGGTGATCACCAATGTGCCGGGCTTTAATGCGGCGTCCATTGGTATTCGCGGCCAATCGACCGGCGATATCATCCTGACCTTTGAGCCGGCGATCGGTGTGGTGGTTGATGATTTTGTGCTGGCGCATGTGCAGACTCAGCTGTTCGATCTGTTTGATGTGGAGCGTATCGAAGTGTTGCGCGGGCCGCAGGGCACATTGTTTGGCAAGAACACCATCGGCGGTGTGGTCAATGTGATCACCAAGATGCCGGATGACGAGCTCTCCGGTGAAGTGCGGCTGGGCTATTCCACTTTCAATACGGTTATGGCGCGCGGCGCGTTGAACGTGCCGATCACCTCCAATTTGTTTTTCCGGGCCTCGCTCTCTTATAATGAGAGCGACGGTATTTATCGGAACACCAAGTTCGATTTTGTGAATAATCGCCCTGGCGATGGCCGGCCGCTTGGCGGGGCCAAAAACCTGAGCGGACGCGCCAAGCTGCTCTGGAAGCCGGGCCCGGACACCGATATTCTGCTCAGCTACGAGCTGCTGCGTGACCGGGGCGATACGCCGCCCAGTGTTAATGAAACGCCTCCCGGCGCTGCTTTTCAAGCCTTTGGCTTTCCTGGCATCGCGGTGACTGGCGGCAGCCCCTTTGATACGGGCACAACGCTTTGTGCAGGCGATGCCAACCACCCGACATGCCCGGGCACATTGAATGGCCACCGGGTCGATGTGGACGGTGGCTATTTGCGCCTTGAGCATCGGTTCGGTGGCGTGGGCGCGCTCACCGTGGTGGGCGGCTATCGGCGGGTGAAATCGATTCTTCCCTCTGACTATACCGGCGAGAGCGCCAATCTATTTGTGGCAACACGCGATGATGTGCGGGAGCAATACAGCCTGGAAACGCGGTTTAGTTCGGACTTCTCTGACCGGCTAAAGTTTACGGTGGGCGCGATGTATTGGGGGCAGACATTGGATGCCAGCGCTACGTCTTTCCTTGGCTTTTTGCGCTTCCTTGGCGACCCTACGGCTACCACTGATCCCAACCAGTCCACGTCTACCTATCGGGTGGATAGCTATGCAGTGTTTGGGGAAGCGGAATATAAGATTGCCGAGCCGCTGTATGTTTTCCTGGGCGCCCGCTACACGACGGAGACCAAGGACTTTACGGTGCAGCCGCAGGTGCGCCGGTCCACCATCGCCACCGGCTTTTGGCCAGAATTTGCGGACAAGGCCACATTCTCCAAGCCTACGATCCGCGCCGGCTACCGCTGGGAAATTGCCGATGGCATCAACAATTACTTCACCTATAGCCAAGGCTATAAGTCCGGGGGTTATAACGAGCAGGCCATGTCCGCCACATCGGCGTTGCCGTTTGCTGAGGAAACCGCTGACAGCTTTGAACTGGGCTTTAAAACCGAAACCCCAGACCGGCGGCTTCGCTTCAACGCCGCCGCATTTTATGTGAAGTATAATGATCTGCAGCGTGATGCTGTTGTGCCGTTTACAGATCCTCTTACCGGCCTGCCGGGCCAAGAAACCCGCACCACCAATGCCGGGTCCGGTGAAGTCTATGGTTTGGAGCTGGAGTTTGGCGCGGTTCCGGTGGACGGGCTGACCTTGGGGGCGGCCTTTGGCTTTCAAAAGGCGAAGTATATTGAATTCTTCACTGACATTGATGGCTCAGGGGTTAATGTGGATGCGAGCTTCCTGAAGTTTCGCAATACGCCGGAAATCACGGCCAATTTTGTGGCCGGCTATGAATTTCCGCCGCAGCCTTGGGGGCAGATCAGTGCCAATGCTGATATAAACTATCAGTCCGAGTATGAATCGGTGACGCTGAATGCGCCGGGCACGCAAGGTCAGGCGCGGACGTTGATTGGCGCCAGCTTGGTCTGGGCCTCGGCGAACGATCATTACCAAGTATCGGTGTTTGGGCGGAACCTGCTAAACAGGGTTTACAGGGTTTCCGGGAACGCAGTGGCGGGGCTTTGGAACTTTACCAACTATGCGCCGCCGAGAACCTTCGGTGTTGAGCTGCAGGCGCGGTTCTGAGCTGGGGCTGATGGTGCATGACATCCTCCTCACCACGTTGCTTCGGCAGCGTGGTGAGGATGTTGCTGCCGGTCAGTTATACGGGCAACCGATGCGGTCGCCCGATGCCTTGGGGCACGCAATCAAAGGCGAAGCTGAGCCGGGGGGCGTCACCGGAAAAGGGCAGGGTGGCGTGCCAGATATAGGACGGGAACAGGATCATGCGGCCGGGGCGCGGCGCGTAGGTTTGTGCGGTGCCGCCGCCGCCCAGCGCGTCTGGGAGCAGGCCCATCGCCAGCCAGCCTTCCTCGCCCCTTGCGATGACATCGGGGAGGGCGGGATAATAGACGCCGGACAACCAATTGGGCGCATGGATGTGCGATTCTACGGCGCCGCCGGGAGCGAGAATTGTGCCCCAGAGCGTGAGCGACCAGTTTTTGGGCCGGGCTTTGAGGAAGGGGTGGTCGCTGTTTTTAAGGGTGGCCAGATAGGCGGTGATGGCGGTTCGTGCCAGCGTGCCGAGGGCGGCGAAGGCGGGGGTTTGGGCTGGGGTTTGTGCTGGGGTTTGGGGGGCGGCGAGATCATCGCTTTGGCGGCCCTTGCGTGTGACCAACCCGGCTGGCTCGAAGGTAAGCGAGGGGTGGGCGGCCAGCTCTTGGGCCAGCGCGGTGTCAAAGTCTTCGCGCGTAGCAAAGCCTTCCACATCGGTTATGTCGATAACGCGCACAAACTGATCCAGCCCCATCAGCGCTGCGAGAGCTTCGGTATTGCCGGCGCGTTCATAGGCGGCGCATTTCAGGGCGAGCGGCGTGGTTTGGCTGGGCAGCGCGGCGAGCAGGCGGTCGGCGATGTCCAGCGCCTCCAAGGGTCGCCCGGCCTGCACCAGCGTGCGGGTGAGGTTTACCCCTACCGGATGGCTGAGGCCGGCGGTGTTCAGCGCCGATTGATAGACGCCGATCGCGGCGTCCAGATTGTTTTCGGCTTCCAGCAGCGCGCCGAGCTGATTGGCGGCGCGGGGATGGGCGTGTTGTTTCAGGAGGGCTTCGGCCTCGCGCCGGGCGGTTTTATGGTCGCCGCTGGCGGTGAGGGCGTCGATTTGGTTGAGCCGGGTTTCGACATGGCCGGGGCGCAATTTGAGCGCGCGGGCATAAAGGCTCAGGGCGTCTTGCGGATTGCCGGTGCGGGCCAGCGCCACGCCGAGATTGGCCAGCGTATCAAAATGCTGGGGGTCTATGGCCAGCGCTTGTTTCAGGCGCGGCAGGGCGTCGTCGGCGCGGCCGGCCTCTATCAGGCAGGCGCCGAGATTGGCCAGCGTTATCGGCGCGCCGGGGCGCAGCGCCAGCGCTTGCTCCAGCGCGCTGATGGCGGCCTCAAACTGGCCGGCGCGCTTCAGCGCCAGCGCATGATTGCCCAGCCGCGCCGGGTTGCCGGGATCGAGCGCGCGGGCGCGGCCCAAGGCCTCCAATGCGGCCTCGCTGTTGCCGGCGCGCTGCTCGATAAGCCCCAGCAGGGTGAGGGCATCGCCATCATTGGGCGCAGCGCGAAGGAGCGCGAGGAGCAGCGGGCGCGCGGCTTCCGGCGTGGGGCCTTGCGCCAGCGTTGCGGCCTCTTGAAGCCGGTTTTTAGTCATCTGCGAAAGGTCTGATTTATGATTGGCATTCTCATGCATGTCCGCACCAAGCCGGAGAAGTCAAACGAGTTTGCGCGGCTGACGGCGCAGCTACAAAAGGATGTGCGCGCGCATGAGCCTGAGGCGCTGGTTTATCAGATCATGCGGTCTCAAGACGATCCGACGTTGTTTGTGATGACCGAGGTGTTTGCGACTGAGGCGGCGTATAATGCGCATCCTGAGATGGCGTATCACAAGGCGATGTCTGCGGCGGGCTGGGCTTGTGTTGAGGGCCAGCCTGATATCAAGCGCTTCACGCCGCTGACTGACGCCGATATTTCAGGCTCATGAGCGCGCTGGCGGGTCAGGTCGCGCTGGTGACGGGCGGCACGTCGGGGATTGGCGAGGCGGTGTCACGCGGGCTGACGGCGCTGGGGGTGCGGGTTGGTGTGTTGTCCAACGCGCCTCTGGCTGAGCTTGAGGCAGCGCTGGCGCGCGGCGATATTGCGGCGGCCGAGCAGGCCGACCTTGCGGACGGCGACGCGGTGATGCGCGGGGTTGCGGCGCTGGCGGCCAAGCTGGGGCCGGCGCAGATGCTGGTGAATAATGCCGCGATCTGGGTGTCTAACCCGGTGCCGGAAAGCCCGGTGGCGCTGTTTGACCGGCATATTGACGTTAATCTGAAGGGCAATTTTTACGTGACGCAGGCGGTGCTGCCGGCGATGATTGCGGCGGGCGAGGGGCGGATTGTGTTTGTCGGCTCGGTTTCAGGGATTGCGGGGCGGGCGGGCGACAGTGCTTATTCTGCGTCCAAGGCCGGGGTGGCGATGTTGGCGCGCACGCTGGCGGCGGAGCAGGGCGCCAAGGGCATTCGTATCAATTGTGTGTGCCCTGGCGCGGTGGCGACGCCGCTGACCGCGGCGTTGCGGACGCCAGAAGGCGAGGGCGCGATTGCCGCGCTGATGGAGGGCCATCCCAGCCCGCGCCGCCAGTTTTTTATGGAGCCTACGCAGATTGCCGAGCTGATTATTTTTCTGCTCAGCCCCGCCTCAAGCGCGGTTCATGGCGCGGTGATATCTGCCGATGAGGGCCTGACGGCCACAATGTAACCTTGAGGAGTTTGACGATGACCCCAGAGCATGATGCCGGACAATCCGGAGATTTGATCATCAATATTGCTGATGCGCGCGCGCATGATCTGGGCGAGGGGACGAGCATTCGTCTGCTGCGCTATAGTGAGGAATCGGGCGATTGGGTGTTGTGGGTTGAGATGCAGCCCGGCGCTACGTTTGCGCCGCATTGGCACCTTGGCCATGGCCAGTATTTTGTGACCAAGGGCGAGCTTTTGTATGACGTGGGGTCTGCGCCTGCCGGCACCTATGGCTATGAGCCGATTGGCGCGCGCCATAGCGAAGCGCGCTGCGAGGTGCCGACTGAATATCTGTTTATGGGGCATGGCGCGGTGGCGTTTACGGATGCGGCGGGAGGGGTGCGGTTTATTTTGAACCATGAATTCCTGCGTGATCTGGCACAAGGCGCGATGAAGGCCGACATCTCCAAGGCTGCCGCATGAGCAACCCTGTTATCACGCGCCTGCGCGCGCATATGGAGGCGGAAGGGCTGACGGCGGTGGTGCTGAGCCATCCGCATGATGTGCGCTATGCGACCGGCTATCATTCGGTGCTGGAACGCTGGACGCAGATGGAGCCATTTTGCGCGGCCATTGTGCCTTTGGATGCTGACAAGCCGGTGATTTTGGCGATTCCTGAGGCGGTGTTGGGGATTATTGCGGTGCTGAACCGTGACGGGGCGCGCTGCACGTTTGACGAAATCCGCACCTTTGATTTGCTGAATTTTTGCGAAGTGGGCCGCTATGTTGATCCGGACCGTAAGGCCGGCAAGCTGGGCGATGATGCTGTGGCTATTGCCGGGGCGATCCGGGGGGCTTGTCAGCCGGATATTGCGGCGGCTGTGGCCAGTGCCTTGGCGGCGCATGGGCTGGGGGGCCGGATTGGGTTTGATGAGCATCGTCTGTCTGCGGCGGTGAGCGGGCGGGCGCCGCATGTATTTGTGGATGCGCTGGACCTGATGATGCGGGTGCGGGTGGTGAAGACCGAGGATGAGCTGGCGCGCTACCGGGTGGTGGGCAAGATGGCCGACAAGGTGGTGGCGCATGCCGGCAGCTTGCTGCACGAGGGCGCGGACTGGAACGATGTTCAGGCTGGCCTCTGCGATTTCATGGTGCGTAACCGGGTGATCCCGGTTGATGAGGGCGGCATGTTGTTTGGCGGCAGCTATGAGGGCGATGACTTTATCCCTGATCTGTTTCGCACCGCTGGCGGCCGGGTGCTGAAGCGCGGCGATATCGTTATTCTGGAAACGCAGGGCCAGATGGATGGCTTCTGGATTGATATTAACCGCACGGCCCTTATTGGCGCGCCCAGCCCGGCCTATCAGCAGCTGCACGATATTTTGCGGGATGGCTTTTTGAAGATGGTGGATCAGCTTCGTCCTGGGGTTTCGACCAACAGCCTGCCGCTGATTGGGCTTGAGCATTTGAAAGCGCAGGGCGTGGCTACGCCTGAAAAGCTGCTGGTGGTGGCGCATGGCATTGGCTTGATGCCGCTGGAGATTCCGCTGGCGTTTCCGGCGGCGGGGCTGGCCGGGGTGAAGCAGGGGTTTGTGCTGGAAGAGGGTATGTTGATCAGCCTTGATAGCCTGTTCTTCGGCGCGCGGCATGGGCCGTGCCATATGGAGAATGTCTATGCCATCACCAGCGGCGCGCCGGAGCCGATGTATGACGCGCCGCTGGAACTGATCGTGGCGAAAACTGCCCCCCAAATTGTTGAATATGCCTGAAAGGTTTGCCCGATGACTGATAAGCCGAACAGCAATTCGCTTGAGAAGTTTCGCCGTATGCTCCGGATTCGGCATTTTGAGGATCAGGCTGAAACCATTCATGCCAAGGGCGAAATTCCCGGCGCGCTGCATACTTATGCGGGGCAGGAGGCTTCGGGCGTTGGCACCTGCATCGCGCTCCGGGATGATGATTATATGGTGGGCACGCACCGGAGCCATGGCCATCCTATTGCCAAGGGCGCCAAGCTGCGGCCGCTGATGGCGGAGCTGCTGGGCAAGGTAACGGGCATTTGCAAGGGCAAGGGCGGCTCGATGCATTTATCGGATTTCTCGGTGGGCAGCCTGGGGGAGACCAGCATTGTGGGCTCCGGGGTGCCGGTGGCGGCGGGGGCGGGGCTGGGCGCCAAGATGCTTGGCAATGACCGGGTGACATTGTGCTTCTTTGGCGACGGGGCGACCAGTGAGGGCGCTTTTCATGAAGGCATGAACCTGGCGGCGGTGTGGAAATTGCCGGTTATTTTTTGCTGTGAGAACAATGGCTATGCCGTGTCTACGCCGACGTCTGTGGGGGTGCCGGTGAAGCATATGACGGACCGTGCCAAAGCTTATGACATGCGCGCGGTGCAGGTTGATGGGCAGGATGTTGATGCGGTGGAAGCGGTGATGGCGGATGCTGTGGCCCGGGCCCGCAGCGGCGGCGGGCCGACGTTTATTGAGACGATTACCTACCGCTATGCCGACCATGCGGTGAACATGGGGCGTATTTTGCTGGAGCGCGGCGCTGAGGTGGATGAATGGCGCTTGCGTGATCCGATCAACCTTTACCGGGACAAGCTGCTCGCCTCTGGCGTGGGGGCTGACGTGCTGGCGGGGATTGAGGCTGAGGTTGTGGCAGAAGTGGCGGATGCGCTGCAATTTGCCCGCGACAGTGCTTATCCGCAGCAGGCTGAAGCTTTTGACGATGTGTTTGCCGAGCGGTTGCCGATCCCTGATTTTGTGAAGATCTGAAGAGGAAATTTCATGGCCAGATTGACCTTCCTCGAAGCCATTCGTCAGGCGATGTTTGACGAGATGACCCGCGATCCGACCGTATTTATGATGGGCGAGGATCTGGTGTGCAATGTGTTTGGCACCACCACGGGCTTTGTTGAGGCCTTTGGCCTTGAGCGGGTGCGCGATACGCCGATTTCGGAGAACGGCTTTATTGGGGCGGCGGCAGGGGCTGCCATGGTGGGCACGCGCCCTATTGTGGATGCGACGATTTCATCGTTCCTGTATCCGGCGATGGACCAGATTTTGAGCATCATCGCCAAGTCCCGCTATATTTATGGTGGCCAGGCGCGGCTGCCGTTGGTGATCCGCTCTTGTATGTTTTACGGCAATTCCAATGCGGCCCAGCATTCCGACCGGCCCTATCCGATGTTTATGAATGTGCCGGGCCTGAAGATCATCGTGCCCTCCAATGCTTATGATGCCTATGGCATGATGAAAGCGGCGATCCGTGATGAGGATCCGGTGCTGTGCTTTGAGGACAGCACCTGCTGGACCAGCAAGATGGAGGTGCCGGAAGATGCTGACTTTCTGATTCCGCTGGGCCAAGGCGATATCAAGCGTGAAGGCAGTGATGTTTCGATTATTGCGGTGGCCGGCGGGGTGCCGATTGCGCTGAAGGCGGCGGTGCAGCTGGCCAAGGAGGGGATTTCTGCGGAAGTGGTTGATCCGCGTAGCTTGGTGCCGCTTGATAAGGCGCTGATTTTGAAGTCGGTTCGTAAGACAGGGCGGGCTATTGCGGTGGACCCTGCGCATCAGACGTGCAGCGCGGCCAGCGAGATTGCGGCGTTGATTGCGGAACAGGCTTTTGACGCGCTGCGCGGCCCGGTGCTGCGGGTGGCGACGGCTGATACGCATTTGCCGTTTTCGCCGATTATTGAGAAGGCGCTTTACCCCACTGTTGACCGCATTGTTGTCGCCGCGCGCACGCTTGTCGGCGCCCCGCAGCCTGCGGCTTGAGGAGCTACATATGGCAAAATTGAAAGTTCTTCTTCCGCAATTTGGCATGGGTATGCAGGACGGCGAGATTGTTCGGTGGCTTAAAGCGGTGGGCGATACTGTGGCTGACGGTGAGCCGCTGGTGGAGATTGAGGCTGCCAAGACCACGGTTGAAGTGCCGTCGCCTGCTGCTGGCACGCTCATCGAGATTATCGCCGAAGAAGGCGAAACTGTTGATGTGCGCGGCCATATCGCGACGTTGGAGGTCTGATGCGGCGCGCGGCAGTTCTCCTTCTTGGGCTCCTTATCCTGCTGGGGGGGGCTGCGTGGTGGCGGGCCAATCCGTCATTGCCGCCGCTTGTTATCCCGGCTGGCGGCCCTGCTGACACGGCGTGGGCGCAATGGGGCGCTACCAGCGCGGGCACGCGCTTTACGCCGGCGGCGCAAATTGTGCCCGGCAATGTGGCGCATTTGAAGATCGCTTGGCGTTATAGCACTGGAGAACTTGGTCGCCGCACGCCTGCGATGCTGACCAACAGCACCAACGAGACGACGCCTATTCTTGCGGCGGGGCTGCTGATCACCTGCACGCCGTTTTCCCGGGTGATTGCGCTTGACCCTGCTACGGGCAAAGAGGTCTGGGTGCATGATCCGGACATTGATCCGACGTTGGCGCTGCCTGATCAATATGCCTGCCGGGGCCTCTCACAGTGGCAGGACAAAACGCTGGATGTGAAAGCGGCGTGTCAGACCCGTATTCTGCTGGCCAGTGTTGATCTTCAGCTGGCGGCGCTTGATGCGCGCACCGGCAAGCTCTGTGCGGATTTCGGCAAGGATGGCATTGTGCGGGTTGATCCTGGCCCGGTTCATCATAACGGCGAGGTGAAACTTGCGGCCCCGCCTGCGATTGTGTCTGACCGTGTGATTGTTGGCTCTTCGGTGCTGGACAATGTTCGCGCCTCAGCGCCGCGCGGCATCATCCGTGCTTTTGATGTTCGTACTGGCGCGCCGGTTTGGAACTTTGACCCGATTCCCCAGGAAGGTGGCTCCGATAAGGATTGGGGCGGCGACAGCCGGCATACGACCGGGGCGGCGAATATGTGGTCGGTGATGTCTGCTGATGAGGAACGTGGGCTGGTGTTTTTGCCGACGTCCAGCGCGTCCCCTGATTATTATGGGGGGCTTAGGCCCGGCGACAATCGCCATGCCAATAGCATTGTGGCGCTTGATGCCAAAACCGGCGCGCTGGTGTGGGCGCGGCAGCTTATTCATCATGACACCTGGGATTATGACACGCCGGCGCAGCCTACGCTGACTGATATTGTACGCGATGGTAAGCGCATTCCGGCGCTGGTTCAGCCGACGAAGCAAGGCTATGTTTTTATCCTCGACAGGCGCACGGGCGCGCCGCTGTTCCCCATTGATGAAGTGCCGGTGCCGCAGGGCGGTGTGCCCGGCGAAATCCTCTCTCCCACTCAGCCGCGTCCGCGGCTGCCGGCGCCGATTGTGCCGCAAAAGGTTACGCCTGATGATGCCTGGGGCTTCACCTTTTGGGACCGGGGCAAATGCCGCGATCTGATTGCGCAATATCGCAGCGAAGGCTTGTTTACGCCCATTACGGAACGCGGCACCATCACCTATCCGGCGGCCTCTGGCGGGGCCAATTGGGGGGCCGGGGCGGTTGATCCGGCGCGGCAGGTGTATTTTATCAATTCCAGCCGTGTGGGCTCGGTTATCCGCCTGCGCAAGCGCAAGGGTGACGGCGCTGGGACGGTTCAGCTTTCGGGCAAGGACGATGTCTCGCCCATGGCGGGCACGCCTTATGATGTGAAGCGCGAATGGCTGCTTTCGCCGCTAGGCGCGCCTTGCACCAAGCCGCCTTGGGGCGGGCTTACGGCGATTGATCTGGCTACCGGGGCTACGCTTTGGGATGTGCCGCTGGGAACGATCAACCATGAGTTTCCGTTTCCGATTGGCTTTGATGTGAAGCTTGGCACGCCCAACATCGGCGGGCCGGTGGCGACGGCGGGCGGGGTGTTGTTCATTGCGGCCACCATGGACGGCTATTTACGTGCCATGGATATGAAGACCGGCAAGGAGCTTTGGCGCGACAAGCTTCCGGGCGGCAGCCAGACCACGCCGATGAGCTATATGGCGGACGGGCGGCAATATGTTGTGATCGCGTCTGGCAAGCATATGTGGTTTCAGACCGGGGTATCAGACGAAATTATCGCCTATGCGCTGCCTAGGAAGTAATCGCGCCAAAGAAGTGCAGGCCGGCATCACGCTCGGCGCGGTTGGTGGAGGCCTGTGCGCCGATATCGGAAAAGCCGAGCTGTTTTTGCTTGGCCGCCAGCATCTCGATGCAGGTATCTCGCGCTGCGCCGGTCAATACCAGCACGGCGGTTTTGAGAAAGTTGCTGTGCAGTTCCAGCCGGCATTGGGGAGCGTCTACCCGGCCCAGCGCCCAACGCTGATAGACCAGAAACTCCTTAGAGACGAACTCCTGCGCAATCCGCTCCAGATCAAGCCGTGCTTCGGTGTGGCCGGCGATGATCTCCCGGTCCAGCCAGTTACGGAAGCGGTTATAGGCGACCGACCGCAACTCTTGAATGGCGGCATTGCGCGGCTCCATGGCGAAGTAAAAGCCGATGACAACCCGTGCATATTCGGCATCGCGCTCCATTTCGGAGACCATCCAGTCCAGCTCGGCAAATACTACCTCAAGGGCATAGTCCGCGTGCCGCCCAGACAGATGCTCCCGCACTTCGCTCAGCCGGTCTTGAACCGTGGCTTGGATCACGCCCTCCTTGTCTCCGAACATGCGGTAGATGGTGCGCGGCGCTACGTCTGCTTCGCGGCACAGGCGTTCGATGGTGAGAGCCGGCACACCGCCTTCGCCCAGTATGCGGTGGGCGCAGTCCACCACCCGCTGACGCCGCTCGGTCATCAGCGGGCTGGTGTATTTTTTGCGCGGCCTGATCGGCGTTTCTACCATTTCATCAAGCGGTTTCATGGCATCCTGCGGTCGGAGGGAAGCTCCGTCTATCTTCAGCCTTGGGCGTATGGGGCGGCGAGGGCAAGGCGGAACGGGCTTCGATTAGGGTCCAGACGCCCGAAAGCATCAAATTTTAGCGTATCGAGAGGGTTTTTATGAAGCGGGAACCAAAGGCCCTTGTTCTTTTGCGGTCTCGGCGGGTGCCGGCCGTAACGCTGATTTCGTGCCTCGCGTTGTTTGCAATTGGCTGCAAAGAAAACCTTGCGACCGCGGGCCTTACAGCCAAGCAAACCGCCGCGAAAGACTATTGGGTTGAACAGGTGGCCGGCGGGCTGGACCATCCCTGGGCGATGACATGGCTGCCCAATGGCGACATGCTGATTACGGAACGACCGGGCAAGCTGCGGGTGGTCCGTGATGGCGTGCTGCTAGCCAAGGCGATTGAAGGCGTGCCTGAGGTGTTGAACACCAGTATGTTTGATGGGCTGCTGGATGTGAAGCTTGATCCTGATTTTGATGAGAATAGCGTTATCTACCTTACTTTCATGACGGGCACGGACAGCGCGCGAACCGGATCGATTATGCGGGCGCGGCTTGAGGGGAGCCGGCTCGCCGATCAGCAGGTGATTTTCAGCACCGCCACGCCGGCGCCGCCGGGGGGGCCTAATATCCTGCGGATATTGTTTCTGCCGGACAAGACGATGCTGGTGGGCATTGGCTCCGGGGGCCAAGGCAATCGCGGCATGGTTCAGCGCAATGATAATCATGCCGGCAAGATCATCCATTTGAACCGTGACGGTAGTCCGGTCTCTGGCGGGCCGTTCAGCAAGGTTGAAGGCGCGCTTCCTGAGATTTGGGCAACAGGTTTTCGCAATGCCGCCGGGCTGGCTCGCGCTGCTGATGGCGGCATTTGGGCGATCGATATTGGCCCCAAGGGCGGCGACGAATTGAACCTGATCAAGCCGGGCGGCAATTATGGCTGGCCGCAAGTGACATGGGGCTTTGATTATACCGGCCGTGCCATGTCAGACGCGCAAGAAGGGCCGGATTTTGTGGATCCGGTGGCGACATGGTCCCCGTCACGCGCGCCTGCGGACGTGACCATCTATGAGGGCGACAGCTTTCCGCAATGGCGCGGTGATTTGTTCACCAGTGAATTGATGGGCCATGTTGTCCGCCGTCTGCGCGTTAAAGGCGATAAGGTGGTGCAGGAAGAGGCGTTGCTTGGGGATTTGCAAGAACGCATCCGGTCTGTGGCCCCCGGTCCTGATGGCTATATTTATGCCATCACCGATGCTGCCCGTGGCCGGCTGCTGCGTATCCGGCCCGGCGCGCCGGCGGCGTCTGAAACCGCCCGGGTCGCCAAGCCTTTTGAGAATGCGATTTCTGGGGACATGATCGAGGACTTTGCGGGGCGCGGGGTCTATCAGGAGCGTTTCACGCAAATTTTGTTCAATTTCAAATATGACGAGGCGCGGGCCAAAACGCTTTATGGGCAAAACTGTGCGAGCTGCCATGTGGCCGGGAGCTTTACGACCGGCGAGATTGGGCCAGATTTGAACGGGGTTGCCGCCCGCCGCTCTGGCACGCTGCCCGGCTATGCCTATTCTGCCACCATGCGGAACCCGAAGACCGCGGTGCTTTGGGACCGGGACGCGCTGGTGTCCTTCATCTCCAACCCGCAAGCCTATTATCCCGGAACCAAGATGGCGGTGTCGCCGATCGACGATCTGGAGACGGTTTTGCAGATTACGAGCTATCTTGAACAGACGTCAGCGGCAAAGCCTTGAGCCTGTTTAGCGGCGTTCTATAGGGCCGGGCTATAGGGCCGGGCTATAGGGTCGGGGCAAGTCTCTAGCCTTGGAAGCGGCGATAAGACGGATCTGCTTTTGAAGCGCCTAGGGTCAGGCTAATACCGCTCGCGCTAGTCCGGCGAGGTCTCCTATTGTGTGCACCTGCGCGGCACCCGCTGTCGCTCGTGCGCCAGCGGCGATTATCACCCCTCCCGCGACGTGATTTCCCGGACGATACGCAGCTGGCACAGCCGCAATCCGCCCTAGCATGGGTGATACTATGGCCTGCGGGAAGCGCCCGCTCACGCAAATCGCTAACAGATCCGGCAAATCTCGCCGCCGTTCCCCTGCACATTGTGAGGACGGTTGGCTGATAGCCGAGAAAACAGCCTCACCGCTATCGGCATCACGCAGACCTTCCAGTGCTGCCACCAGAAAACTCATCAGTGCCGCCGGTGGTGACGCTGCTGCAGGTGCAAATCCGGCCTTGCGGCCCTGATTGACACGTAGCGCAATGCAATTCTCGTTATACGGCAAAATCTCACAGCGCCAGGCAGGTGCGCCCGGTAAGGGCATATGCCGGGCCAAAGCCGTTAAAAGGCCCCAGCGATCTTTCGCCAGCCTGGCATTTAGCCGTGCCGCCACTTCGGGCATCAAATGGTTTAGCCCGCCGTTCGGCTGGAATTCGCTGGTGGAAAATACCAGCACATCCGCCTTCTCCCCCGCCGCGGCCACCAGCTTGCCGACAGCTGCGTCAAGGTCTTCCAAAACCGTCATGACCGGGTGTGCCAGACGGGCTGCGCGGGCTTGGTTATGGGCAGGATGATCAGCCTCAAAATCCCAGAAAGCATGGCTGGCGCAATGTGCTTCCTTGAAGCCAATCACAAAGAGATCCCAAGGCTCGGCAGCAAGAAAATGCAGGCCTGCCTCGCACTTGCGCGCTGTGCTGATCCGAAGATCGTCCATGAAGTCTGATATTTGCTCATCACTGAGCTGCGGCTGATGATAGCCACACCGACTTGCTGGCGCGGGCCCGAATCTTTCAACTACCGCAGCCGCAAGGTCTTCCGGATAGCTTTGTGGTTCCGAAAAATACCGCCCATGCACCCGCCAGTCAGCAAGATGAAAACCGTTTAGCGGTCGCGGCGCCCGGCATTTTGGGACATCGAGAATAGCCACGCGCAAACCCGCATCCGATAACCTGTCCCAGAATGCTGCGCGAGGCGCTTCGTCCAGATACGCCATTCCAAGCCGGCCGTCGCGGCGCGAAACCAGATAATGATAGCGGCCATGGTCGCCAAGCTCGGTTCCATAGTGGAATGAAGCCCAGAGCGTATCATCGGTTACCCCTGCCGGCGCTTCTAGCCGCTTTACACAGCCTCGCCGCCGCAAAGCCGCCATGTGCGGCAATGATCCATCCAAGCTGCCGCTATCTAGCTGCTGCGCATCAGCAGCATCAATCCCGATCATCAGCAACCGCGCCGTCATTCTTGTCCTTGCCCCCTGATGCCCCCTGATGCCCCCTGAGCCAGCGTCAACCCTGCTCCACATCATCATCGCGCCAAAGCGTGTGACTGTCGATACGCAGGCGGGTGATAGCTACGAGCGCGGCTATTCTGGCTCTGATGTCGTCCAAGGCGGCATCACGGGCTACTCTTTCGGCGGTGAGCAGATCGGAGAGGTCTACGCCGCCTAATTTATGGCCTTCCCGGAGCCGCTGGGCGGCGGCGAGGGCGGCCCCGGCAGCGGCGTGGGCGTGGGCGTGGGCGGCGTAATAGGCTTCGGCGAGGGCGGCGTCTTCGGCGGCGATGGCGGTGATGGCGACGCGGGTGGCGCTGAGCTCGGCGCTGGCCGACGAGGCCATGGCGGCGGCTTTATCGGCAGCGGCGGTGCGGGCGCGGCCGCCCAAGGGCATGGACAGCACCAGCCCGACGCCGCGCTCATTGCCGCCTTGTTCTGAAAAGCCGCGCACGCCGACGCTGGGATCGGCAATCCGATTTTTGGCGGCGCGCGCGCTGAGCGCATCGGCTTGGGCGAGATCGGCGGCTGAGGCGCCTATTTCATGGCTGCGTATGACCACCAGCCGCGCAAGCTCGGCCAAGCCTTCGGGCGGCAGTGTGGGTTCTGGCAGAGAGGGCGCGGCGGCGGGGAGCGGAAGGCCGGGGAAGTTTGCGGCCAGAATTGCCCGTGCGGCGATAGCCCGGCCCTGGGCAGCGCGGGCGGCGGCGCGGGCGGTGGCTTCGGCGGCCTGCGCCTGATCCAGCTCTACGGCGCTGGCATCACGCAGATCAAGGCGGCGGCTGGTGGCTTTTACCGCACGTGCTGCCACGTCCGTGACATCTTCGAGCGTGCGCGCCTCGGCGCTGGCGGCGAGCCAACCCCACCAATATTGTGAGAGGAGCAGCGCGGCCTGATGGCGGGCATCATCGGCGCGGTTGTCTGCGGCTGCAACGCCGGCTTCCCCGGCACGGCGATCAAGCGCGGCTTTGCCGGGCAGGCGGAAGGCGCGGCTGAGCTGCACATCATAATCACTAAATACGCCGATGCCGCGCACATCGCGGCGCTGGATAATGGCTTGGGCGATGACTTCATGCGGGCCGACTTTGAGGCCGCGGGCATTGGCGCGGGCGGCATTGATGCGGGCCTTGGCCGCCAGCACGCTGGGGTGGGTATCCAGCGCTTCGGCCACGGCGGCTTCTGGCGGCAGGCCGGGCTCTGCCAGAGCGGGGGCGGCGCTTAGCAGCAACAGGGCGAGGAAGCGGATCATACGGGGCCGGTCTCAGCGGGGCGGGCTTCCCCGAAGCGGGCGTAAAGCAGCGGCAGCAGCACCAAGGTGAGGGCGGTGGCGCTGATGAGGCCGCCGATCACCACAATGGCGAGCGGCTTCTGGATTTCAGAGCCCGGTCCGGTGGCGAACAGCAGCGGCACCAGCCCGAAGGCGGCGATGCTGGCGGTCATCAGCACCGGGCGCAGCCGGCGCCGGGCGCCTTGATCTACGGCGTCTGCAAGGCTCAAGCCCTGGGCGCGGAGCTGACGGATATAGCTCACCATCACCAGCCCGTTTAGCACGGCGATGCCCAAGAGCGCGATAAAGCCTACGGAGGCTGGCACCGAGAGATATTGGCCGCTGGCCCAGAGCGCCAAGATGCCGCCGACCAAGGCGAAGGGGATCATCAGCAAAATGAGCAGGGCGGGCCGCAACGCTCTGAGCGTGAGGACGAGAAGGCCCAGGATCAGCGCCAGTGCGGCGGGCAGCACGACGGCGAGCCGGGCGGCGGCGCGCTGCTGGTTTTCAAACTGCCCGCCCCACACAAGGCGGTAGCCCGGCGGCAGCGGCACTTCGGCGGCGATGCGCGCCTGCGCTTCTTCCACATAGCCGACGATATCCCGGCCTGAAACGAACGCCTGCACCAGCGCAAAGCGCGAGCCGTCTTCATGCTCCAGCTTTACCGCGCCGCTCACGCGCGCGGCGGCGGCGACATCACCGGCGCGCACCATCTGGCCGTCATGGCCCAGAAGCGGCGTGTCCATGAGCGCTGCGGCGCCATCGGCCAGCTCGCTGCTGCCGCTGTTGATCATTACCGGCACCCGGCGCAGGCCTTGGGTGACATGGCCGGCCGGCAGGCCTTCGAGCTGGGCGCGCAGCGTGTCTTGCACCTCCACGACCGTTAGCCCGGCCCGGCCTGCGGCCTCCCGGTCTATGGCGAGCTGGAGATAGTCCACCTTGTCATCGGCGACGGTTATCACTTCTGTCGCGCCGTCTGTCGCTTGCAGCCGGGCGGCGATAGCGGACGCTAGGCGGGAAAGTTCATCCAGATCAGGGCCGAAGATTTTTACGGCGAGATCGCCGCGGCTGCCGGTGAGCATTTCTGAGACGCGCATTTCGATGGGCTGGGTGAAGCTATGCTCGATGCCGGTGTGGCGGTTTAGGGCTTTGCGAAGCGCTTCGGTGAGGTCTGCTTTGTTGGGGAATTGGCGTTCATCGCGGGGCTTCAGGGTGAGGAACATATCGGTTTCATTGAGGCTCATCGGGTCCAGCCCCAGCTCATCGGTGCCGAGCCGGGCGATGATGCCTGTCACATCCGGCACGGCAGCGAGCAGGGTTTTTTGCACCGCCACATCGCCGTCTATGCTGTGCTCCAGCCCTACCGAGGGATGCTTGGCGAGCTGCACCAGCACCGTGCCTTCATCGAGCGTGGGCAGGAAGATTTTCCCGACCTGCGTATAGGCAAGGCCTGCCAGCAGCAGCGCTGCCACCGCGACGCCGGCTACCAGCGGCTGACGTGTGCGGGCGCCTGCGAGGATGTTGGCATAGGCGGGCGTTAGTTTGCGCATCAGCCAGGGCTCATGCGCGGGGCCGGATTTCAGCGCGGCTTCGGCCAGCATCGGGACCAGCGTGAGGGCCAGCAGCAAAGACCCTGCCAAGGCCAGCACGATGGTGACAGCGACCGGCGCGAACAGCTTGCCTTCCAGCCCTTGCAAGGAGAGCAGCGGCAGGAACACCAGAATGATGATGAGGATGCCGGAGGCGACCGGCTGGATTACTTCACCAGTTGCCTCTGCCACGACTTGGCGGCGAGGCGCGTCTTTGGATTCGGCGAGGCGATCAACGATGTTTTCCACCACGACCACCGCGCCATCGACCAGCAAGCCAATCGCAATCGCCAGCCCGCCGAGGCTCATGAGGTTGGCCGAAAAGCCGAACAGGCGCATCAGTATGAAAGTGATGAGCGCGGCCAGCGGCAGGGCGGCGGTGACCACCATGGCGGCGCGCCAATCGCCGAGGAAGAGCAGTAGCAGGATGACCACCAGAAGCGCGGCTTCGAGCAGGGCTTTTTCCACGGTGCCGACGGCGAGTTCGATGAGTTCTGACCGATCATAGAAGACGCCCAATGTCATGCCGGCGGGCAGGCTGGGGGTGAGTTCGGCTAGTCTGGACTTTACACCGTTTACGACTCGTTCGGCATTGCTGCCGCGTAGGCCAATGACGACGGCTTGGACGGTTTCGCCTTGGCCGTTTGCGGTGACGGCGCCGTAGCGGGCGAGGCTGCCGGTGCGGAGTTCGGCGAGATCGCGGACGCGGACGGGGCCGTTGGGGGTTAGTTTGACGACGGTGGCGCCTAGATCATCGAGGGTTTCGACGGCACCTAGCGCGCGGACGATGAGGGTGGATTCGCCGGCGTTGGCGCGGCCGGCACCGTCGTTGCGGTTGCTGGCTTCTACGGTGGTTTTGAGGGTTTCCAGATCTATGCCGGCGCGGGTGAGGGCGGGCATATTGGGAATGATTTCATAGGTTTCTACGCGGCCGCCGAGGACGTTTACATCGGCTACACCGGGCACGGTGCGCAGCGCGGGGCGGATGAGATATTCTAAGGCACGGCGGCGCTCTGCGAGGCTTTGGGGGCCCTCTAGCGTGAACATGAACATGTCACTGAGCGGCGTGGAGATGGGGGCGAGGCCGCCGCTTACCAAGGGCGGCAGATCGGCGGTGACGGCGGCGAAACGTTCGGCGACCTGAGCGCGGGCCCAGTAGATATCGGCGCTATCTGAGAAGCTGATGGTGATATCGGCGATGCCATATTTGGCGACCGAGCGCAGCACTTGCTGATCGGGCATGCCGAGCATCTGTTGTTCGATGGGGGTGATGACTTTGGCTTCAACCTCTTCGGGGGTCATGCCCGGGGCTTTCAGGATGAGCTTGACCTGCGTGGGGGCGATTTCCGGGAAGGCATCGATGGGCAGGGTGGCGAATGACCAGATGCCGGCGAGCATGGCGATGGCGGCAAGCGCTGCGGTGACCCAGCGGTGCGCGAGCGAGGCATCGACCAGTTTTTGCAGCATCACTCGGCGGCCGCAGCCTGCAGTTCAGCCCGCAATTCAGGCAGGTTGCTGATGGCGACGACGTCCCCGGCTTTTAGCCCGGACAGGATGATGGCGCTTGGGCCTTCGCCGAGGCTGGTGACGGTGCGCGGTGTGAAGCCGGCGGCGGTTTTTACGAAGAGCTGCGTTTTGCCTTCGCTTTGCAGCAGCGCGGCTGAGGGCACGGAGACGGCGCCTTCTGGCGCGGGGGCATGGAGCATGAGTTGCATCAGTGCGCCGCTGGTGAGGCCGGCGCCTTTATCATTGAGACGGGCGCGGGCGGGGAAGGCGCGGGTGGCGGGATCAAGCCCGGCGGCGACTGTGATGAGCGTGCCGCGCTGGCCGTCTTTGAGGGTGAAGGGCAGCCCCGGCTTTACGCTTTGCGCCAGCCGGGCGGGGATTTGCAGCGACAGCCAGCGGCTACCTTCGGCCTCTACGATGAAAGGCGCTGTTGTGCCGTCCACGGGCGCGCCGGCTTCTATGCTCATGCTGGCGATACGGCCTTTGAGGGGCGCGCGGAGGCGCACCAGCCCGTCTTTGTCGGCGCTGCCGCGCGATAGCAGCCGCGCGGCTTCGCGGGTGTTGATATCGGCTTCGGCCTTGGCGGCGTTGGCGGTGTCGGCGCGGGCGCCGGCGACGACGCCTTCACGGGCCAGCGCTTGCATGCGGGCGGATTCGGCCCCGGCGAGCCGGGCCTGCGACTGGGCGCGGGCGAGATCACCGGCCAGTATCAGCGCTTGCGGGCTGACGATGATGGCCAGCACTTGGCCGGCTTTTACCGCTTCGCCGGGCTGTACCAGCACTTCTTGCACCAGACCGGGAAAAGGCGCGGCGACGGCGACGCGGGCGCCGGGCGGCTGCACCACCATGGCCGGCAGCTCTGCCAGCATGATTTCTACGGCGGGGGCGGCGATAGCGGTTTTTGGGGCAATTTTAGGGGCTGCCGTTGCGGGAGCGGGAGCGCTTGGCTTATCGCAGCCTGACAGGCTGGCTGCGAGGAGCAAGAGGGGGAGCGCCAGTTTCATGGCCCTTGAATGACAGCCGCGGTGGCTGCGGGCCAGTGCTTTTCGCATCGGCTAGGGCGTTGGCGGGCCAGATACTGACGAATATGGGACAATTGGGCGCGCCTGCGCGCTTTTGTCTGCAAATTCAGTTATTAATGATAGGCAGTTGCAAGTTGAGAGGGCTGGTTTTTGCTTGCTGGTGCGGCACCTGTTCGAGATAGGGGCTATAGGTTTTTAGCTCTTGGCGGCTGGCAGGCTTTGCCATCCTGTGACATGGCTTAGGTCGCGCTGCGGCGTGTGCAGATAAGAGGCGTGATGTGACCAATCCCTTTGAGCTTAGCGAAGATCAGCTTGCCATTCAGGAGATGGCGACGCGTTTTACCGCTGATGCCATTACGCCGCATGCGGCGCATTGGGATGAGGCGCATGCGTTTCCGCGTGAGATGGTGCGCGCGGCGGGTGAGCTGGGCTTTGGGGCAATTTATGTGTCTGAGGCGAGCGGCGGCATTGGGCTGGGGCGGCTGGACGCGGCGCTGATTATGGAGGCGATGGCTTATGGCTGCCCGACCATGTCTGCGTTTATTTCCATCCATAATATGGCGGCGTGGATGATTGATGCTTATGGCAGCGAGGCCTTGAAAGCGCAGCATTTGCCGGGGCTTATCAGCATGGAGCGGCTGGCGAGCTATTGCTTGACCGAGCCTGGCTCTGGCTCTGATGCGGCGGCGCTCAGGACCACGGCAACGCGTGACGGCGATGATTTTGTGCTGAATGGCACCAAGCAGTTTATTTCAGGCGCGGGCGTGAATGATGTTTATCTGGTGATGGTGCGCACCGGCGAGGCGGGGCCGAAGGGCATTTCGTGTTTGCTGGTGGAAAAGGGCATGGAGGGGCTTTCCTTTGGGGCGCCGGAGAAGAAGCTGGGCTGGAATGCCTCGCCGACGGCGCAGGTGATTTTTGATAATGTGCGGGTGCCGGTGGGCAATCTTTTGGGGGCGGAAGGCGATGGCTTCAAGATTGCCATGGCCGGGCTGGACGGCGGGCGGCTGAACATTGGCGCTTGTTCCTTGGGGGGCGCGCAGCGGTGCCTTGATGAAGCGATTGGCTATGTGAAGGACCGCAAGCAATTTGGCAGCCGGATTGCGGATTTTCAGCATACGCAATTTACGCTGGCGGATATGGCGACGGATCTGGAGGCGGCGCGGGCGCTGCTCTATTTGGCCGCGGCCAAGGTGAGCGCGGGCAGCGCGGACAAGACGCGGTTTGCGGCGATGGCCAAGAAGCTGGCGACGGACAAGGGCAGCGAGATTGTGGACAAGGCGCTGCAGATGTTTGGCGGCTATGGGTATTTGCAGGATTATCCGATTGAGCGGATTTGGCGGGATTTGCGGGTGCACCGGATTTTGGAGGGCACCAATGAGATTATGCGGCTGATTATTGGCCGGGATCTTTTGAAATAGCGGCGTTGGCTAAAAGCGTGCGGTCTCGCCACGCCTGCCGGGCGGCGATGTCTTTTACCGGCACTTTGGCTTCCAGTGAGGCGGCGAGCTTATCTACCACATCCGGCGCGGGCGGATAATCGGTTTTGAGGCTGGTTTGCACGCGGGCGATGGCTTCGGCCAGCCCGCTATAATAGCCCCTGATGCCTTGGCTGGCGTTGAGATGGCCGACCATGAACGGGCCGATAAAAGCCCAGCGGCGGGCGAGGCCATCTGTCATCACTTTGTCGATGTCTTCTGCGGAGCACAGGCCTTCGCCGACCAGATGCAGCGCTTCGCCCATCAGCGCCCATTGCAGGCGGTTGAGGAGAAAGCCTTCGACTTCGCGGTTTAGCCTGACCGGGCTTTGACCGAGGCTGGCCATGAATTTGTCGGCGGCGTCTATGGTTTCGGGGGCGGTTTCGGGGGTGCCGCAAAGCTCTACCAGCGGGATGAGGTGGGGCGGGTTTACGGGATGCGCGACGAGGCAGCGGGCGGAGCCGGGCAGGCCTGCCATGAATGCGGAGCCGGGGATGGCGGAGGTGGAGCTGGCGAGGAGCGCTTGGGGGGGCGCGAGGGCATCTAGCTGTTTGAACAGGGCGATTTTGATATCCAGCCGTTCGGCTACGCTTTCTTGCACCCAATCGGCATCTGATAGCGCGTCTTCGAGCTGGGGATGGTGGCTGATACGGCTAAGGGCGGCGGCGGCGTCTGTTACCAGACCGGCGGCGGCCATTTCATTTAGGGCGGCGCTTATGGCGGGCAGCGCGCGGTCTATGGCGGCGGGATCATGATCCCAGAGCTGCACCTGATGGCCGGCGCGGGCGAGAACCACCGCCCATGAACGTCCGACATTGCCTACGCCGATAACTGCTGCGATGGTCATCTTTTAACTAACCTTGTCTGCGGGGGTTTTCTGCGGGGGTTTTGTCGTGACCATAAGCAGATGCTAGCGGCGGGTATATGGGGGATATATGCAAGATCAGGTGACACAATTAGATGCCGATGATCCGCATGCGCCACTGGGGCCGTCGCAGCGCCGCGCGACTATGCCTTTGCTGCTGATGGCCTTTGGCTGGGGGTTTTTGATCACCGGACTGATGGTGGGCGGGGCGCTGGGCAGCGGGATCAGCTTTGACGGGCTGATACAGGCGACGGCGATTGGTAATGGCGTGAACTTCGTGCTGGGCGCGCTGACGGGCTATATTGGCTATAAGACCGGCTGCAACAGCGGGCTTTTGTACAAAATAGTGTTTGGCGGCACGGGCGCGCGGGTGCCGGCGCTGTTTGTGTCTTTGCTGACGATCTGCTGGCAGGGGATTATTGTGGGGGCTTTTGGCTTTGCCTGGACGCAGAGCTTTGAGAGCAATGCCTTTTATGCCGTGGCGGTGTTTGGCGGGCTGTTGTTTACCTTTACCACCTATTTTGGCGTGCGCGGGCTGGAGCTGGTGAGCATTCCGGCGACGCTTATTTTGGTATTTGTCGGGCTGTTTGCGGGGCAGATAAATATTGATGCAGCGGGCGGCTGGCAGGGCTTTCTGGCCCTTTCTGATGCGGCGGCGGCGAAAAGCCCGCTGACCATGGTGCAGGCTGTGAATATCGTGATTGGCTCCTGGATTGTGGGGGCGATTGTGATGCCGGAATATACCCGCTTTGCGAAGCACGCCTGGGTGGCGATTGCGATTCCGTTTATAGTGATGGTGGTGTCGCAATGGTTTTTGCAGATTGTGGGCGCGATGGGCGGCATAGTTTCGGGCAGTGCGGATTTCACCACTTACATGCTGGCGCAGGGGCCGCTGATTGGGGCGATTGGCGTTATTGCCATGACCTTTGCGCTTTGGACCACGGGCGATGCCAATCTTTATTTGCCGGCTGTGCAGACGGCGAGTGTGCTAAACCAATCGCAAAAGCGCATGACGGTTGTTTGTGGGCTGATCGGCACGGTGCTTGGGCTCGGGATTTATTCGCACTTTCTCTATTGGATTGATTTGATTGCCAGCCTTGCACCGCCAGTGATTGGGCCGCTCATTGTGGAGTTTTATGTGCTGGGCCGGGATCGCTTTAGTCAGGCCGGGCTGGACCGTGTTGCACCGTGGCGGCCGCTGGCTTTTGTGTCTTACGCCATCGGCGCCGGCAGCACGTTTTTGGCCCCGGACTGGCTGGCGAAATCATTGGTGGGCCTAGGGGTAGCGATGCTGCTGCATCTGATTTTGGGCTTGGCGATGCGGCCGCGCGGGGCGGCGGTGCAGTCACCTGTACCTTGAGTGGGCCGCTTGTGGGGGATATTTTGAAGGCTGTTCCCTGCTGGCATTTTCCGGTCTAGGATGCGGCTATGCAGAATTTCTTCATCTTTATTTCCTGTGCGCGTGGTCAGACCTATAAGGTGGGGCGGCAGATCGCCAAGGATGTGCCCGGCGTGCTGGAGGTCTCATCCATAAGCGGGAAATGGGACTTGCTGGTGCGCATGTCTGTGGAGGAGCGCAAGGATATTGGTGAGCTGATCAGTGATCGGTTGGCGGCGATTGACGGCATTCGCAAGACCAAAACGATTGTGGCCTATCATGTGTATAATCCGGAAGACGTGTATTTTTGAGTTAGCTGGGGCCCGTGTGTGGGACGACCGCTGTTGTTTCGATTTCCAGCAGGGCTTCGGATTCCATTAGCCCGCTGACTTCTACCACTGCCATGGCGGGGAAGACTTTGCCGAACGTGGCGCGGTAGGCGGCGCCGATGGCGGGGGCTTCGGCGAGATAGGCGGCGCGGCTGGTGACGTACCATGTCATGCGGACGATATGCGCGGGGTCGGCGCTGGCTTCGGCGAGGATGGCCTTTGTGTTGGCGAAGGCCTGGGCGGCTTGGGCGGTTAGGCCTTTAGGGAATTTTTCGTTCGCGTCCCATCCGACGACGCCGGCTGTGAAGACCAGGCGGCCTTGGGGGGCGATGGTGGCGGCGATGCCGTTTGAATAGCCTTTGGGCCGGGGCCAGCCGGGGGGTTGCAGGGTCTGGTGGGTCATTCGGCGACGTTCCTGAAGGCGAGCGTGGCTTCGGTGTGATGCCGCTTTGGTTTGGCCTTTTTGGCGAGATCGGCCTGTTTGTCACGGGTTTTTTCGGTTTCCCGGTAAAGTTGCGCGGCCCCAGAGATATAGGCTTCGGGGACGCTGATTTTGCGGGTGCGGTACCAGGCGGCGGCGTGGAGGCTGAAGTTTGGGTTGGTCAGGTGCGGCCGTCCTACGGCGACCAGATCTGCGCGGCGGCAGGCGATGATGGTGTTGATTTGGCCGGCTTCGGTGATGGCGCCTACGCACATGGTTTTTAGGCCTAGCTGGTTTTTAACGGCTTCGGCAAATGGCACTTGGTACATGCGGCCATAGACCGGGGACTGGTGGGGGACGGTTTGGCCGCTGGAGACATCGATGAGATCGCAGCCGGCTTCACCGAAGGCTTTGGCTATGGCGAAACAATCGGCTTCTGTGAGGCCGCCTTCGGCCCAATCAGACGCTGAGATGCGGACGGATAGAGGCTTTTCGGCGGGCCAGACGGCGCGCATGGCGGCGAAGACGGCCAGCGGATAACGGAGGCGGTTTTCGATGCTGCCGCCGTAGTCGTCGGTGCGGCGGTTGGTGAGGGGGGAGAGGAAGCTGGCGAGGAGATAGCCATGCGCGCAGTGTAGCTCCAGCAGGTCTATACCGGCGCGGTGGGCGCGCTTTGTGGCTTGCACGAAGTCGGCGGTGATGCGGACCATGTCGGCTTCGGTTAGGGCCTGGGGGGTTTGGCTTTCACCGGGGAACCAGGGGAGGGGGGAGGCGGAATAGAGCGGCCAATTGTCTTGGGCTTTCGCGATGGGGTGATCGGCTTTTTCCCAGCCTAATTGCGTGGAGCCTTTGCGGCCGGCGTGGCCTAGTTGGAGGGCGATTTTGGCGCCGCCGTTATTGTGGGAGAAGCTGACGAGCTTTTTAAGCGCGGCTTCTTGGGCGTCGTTATAGAGGCCGGGGCAGCCGAGAGTTATGCGGGCGTCGAGGCTGGGGCAGGTCATTTCTATGTAGACGAGGCCGGCACCGCCGAGGGCGCGGGCGCCGTAGTGCATCAAGTGCCAGTCAGTCATGGTGCCGTCTTCGGCTTTATATTGGGCCATCGGCGAGACGACGACGCGGTTGGGGAGGGTGAGATCGCGGAGTTTTAGCGGGGTGAACATGGGGGTGGGGCGGGATTTGCGGGCGTCGTGGCCGGTTTCGGCGAGCAGGGTTTCGTAGAACTCATCGTCTGTGGCTTTTACGAAATCGGGGTCTCGGAGCAGGAGATTGTCATAGGTGATGGATTTGGCGCGGCTCATCACGACATTGGCGAATTGCATGCGGGGCATGTCCCATGAGCGGGCGACATGCTCGAACCAGGCGAGGCTGACTTTGGCATTGTGCTGGATGATTTCGACGGGGGTGCGGCGGGCTTTTTCGTAGGCGGCGAAGGCGGCGGGGACGTCATTTTCGTGCTCGATAAGGGCATCGGCCAGCGCGATGGCGCATTCCATGGCCAGTTTGGTGCCGGAGCCGATGGAATAATGGGCGGTGGCTTTGGCGTCGCCTAGCAGCACGATGCGGCCATGGGACCATTGTTTGCATTCGATATGGGGGAAATTGCGCCAGAGCGAGCGGTTGATGATGAGGGGATGGCCTTCCAGCTCGTCTTTGAAGAGGGTTTCGAGATAGCGGGCGCCGGCTTCTTCGCTCATGTCGGCGAAACCGTGCGCTTCCCAGCAGGCGGGGTCGGTTTCGAAGACCCATGTCGAGCGGCCGGCTTCATATTGATAGGTGTGGGCGGTGATGATGCCGTGCGCGGTGTTTTGGAAGAAATAGGTGAAATCTGTGAGCGGGCGGGTGGAGCCCATCCACGTGAATTTGTTGGCCATCAGCGTGATATCGGGCTGAAAATGGTCGGCGTAATGGGTGCGGATGCGGCTGTTGATGCCATCGGACGCGATGATGACATCGGCATCGGGGAAGCGGGTGTCCAGGTCTTCGGGGTTGATGGTTTCGCCGAAGGTGAGGGGGATGTTTAGCTGGCGGCAGCGGGTGATGAGCACTTCGAGGAGGGCGAGGCGGGCGCAGCCGGCGAAGCCGTTGCCGCCGCAGCGGGTGGCTTCGCCGTTTCGGACGATGCGGATATCGTCCCAATAGGCGAAGCGGTCCCGGATCATGGCGTAGGATTCGGGATCCCGGCTGAGGAATTCGTCGAGGGTTTCATCGGAGAAGACGACGCCGAAGCCGAAGGTGTCGCCTTCTTGGTTTTGTTCGTGGAGGGCGATTTGCCAGTTTGGACGGGCTTTTTTGGCGAGGATGGCTGTGTAGAGGCCGCCGGGGCCGCCGCCGATTATTTCAATCTTCACCGATTTGCTCCTTTGGCCGAATTCAGGACTTCGCGGGCGATGACCACGCGCTGCACTTCCGAGGCCCCTTCGTAGATTCTGAGCGCGCGGACTTCGCGGAATAATGACTCGACGATGTGGCCGTGCACGACGCCGAGGCCGCCGTGGATTTGCAGGGCTTGATCGATGACGCGCTGGGCGCTGTCTGTGGCGTGGAGCTTGGCCATGGCGGCTTCGCGGGTGTTGCGCTGGCCGGCGACGTCGCGGGTCCAGCCGGCGCGGTAAATGAGCAGGGCCGCCGTGTCGATGTCCAGCGCCATATCGGCGAGCTGGGCTTGGACGACAGCGTTATCTGACAGCGGTTTGCCTTGCAGCTGGCGGGTGAGGGCGCGGCTGGTGGCTTCATCCAGCGCGCGGCGGGCGAAACCCAGGGCGGCGGCACCGACGGTGGTGCGGAAGATATCGAGGGTGGCCATGGCGTGCATGAAGCCGCGGCCGGGCTCACCGATGAGGGCGTCTGCGGGCAGGCGCATATCTGTGAAGCGGAGCGCGGCGAGCGGGTGCGGGGCCATAACCTGGATGCGTTCGGCGATTTCAAGGCCGGGGGTGTTTGCGGGGACCAGAAAGGCGGAGAGGCCGCGGGCGCCGGGGGCTTCACCGGTGCGGACGAAGAGGACATATTGGGTGGCGATGCCGCCGTTGGAGATATAGGTTTTGGCACCGTTGATGATCCAGTCCTCGCCGTCTCGCACCGCGCTGCTGGTCATGTTGGCGACGTCTGAGCCGCTTTCGAGTTCGGTGAGGGCGAAGGCGCCCATAAGGTCACCGCGGGCGATGCCGGGGAGGAGGGCGGTTTTTTGCGCGTCGGTGCCGAACAGGGCGACGGTGCCGGAGCCGAGGCCTTGCATGGCGAAGACGAAATCGGCGAGGCCGGAATAGCGGGCGAGGGTCTCGCGGATGAGCGAGAGCGAGCGGACGTCCAGCTGCTCGAAGATGCCGCCGTGCGCGGCGGGGACGGCGTAGCGGAGCCAGCCGCCTTCACCGAGCAGGCGCAGAAGATGGAGGCACTGGGCGTCGACATCGGTTTCGCTATGGCCGAGCGGGGCGAGGGTGGTTTGGCACCAGTCTTCGAGGCGCTCGGCGAGCGCGCGGTGGCTTTCGTCCAAGAACGGCCACTCCAGGAAGCTGTGGTCGGCCATGTCAGTCGCCTTCGAAGACCGGCGTGCGCTTTTGCGCAAAGGCTTCAAAGGCGCGGACAAAGTCTTTGGTTTGCATGGCTATGGCTTGGGCTTGGGCTTCCATTTCTATAGCGACGTCGAGGCTGACAGCCCATTCTATGTTGAGCTGGGTTTTGGTGATGCCATGGGCGAAACTGGGGCCGGCGGCGAGGCTTATGGCTAGTGCCTGAGCTTCGGGGAGCAGATCGGCTTCGGCGATCAGCCGGTTGTGGAAGCCCCAGCGCTCGCCTTCTTCGGCGGTCATGATGCGGCCCGTGAACAGCAGCTCGCTGGCGCGGCCTTGGCCGATGAGGCGGGGGAGGATAGCGCAGGCGCCCATATCACAGCCGGCGAGGCCGACGCGGGTGAAGAGGAAGGCGGTTTTGGTGCGCGGGGTGGCGAGGCGTAGATCTGAGGCCATCGCCATTATGGCGCCGGCGCCTACGCACACACCATCGAGCGCGGCGATGATCGGCTGCGGGCAGGCGCGCATGGCTTTGACCAGATCGCCGGTCATGCGGGTGAAATCCAGCAGCTCGGGCATGGCCATTTTGGTGAGGGGGCCGATGATTTCGAACACATCGCCGCCGCTGGAGAAATTGCCGCCGGCCCCTGTTAGGACCACGGCTTTAACCTCGCGCCAGCTCGTGAGATTGCGGAACAGATCACGGAGTTCGGCGTAGCTTTCAAAGGTTAGCGGGTTTTTGCGGTCCGGGCGGTTCAGCGTGATGTGGGCGATGCCATCAGCAAACTTCCAGCTGAAATGTTGCGCTTTATAGGTTGCGGCCTTCATGCGGCGTCGTCCGGGTTTGGGGCGGCCATGATGGAGCGTTTCAGACGGTCCAGATGGTGCATCATGGCGTCTTGATCTTGCGCCTCAAGCCCTTCGAACATTTCAGATATCCAGCTATGATGGGCGGTGGCCATGGCTTTGAAGCGGGCGCTTCCGGAGGCGGTGATGCTGACGATGGCGGTGCGCCGGTCTCCGGGGGCGGCGGCCATGGTGACGTCTCCGTCTCGGATTAAGGTTTGCACCAAGCCGGTGACGTTGCCGTTGGAAACCAGAAGCGCGCGGCCCAGCGCACCCATGCTCATGCCGTTTTCGGCGCGGTCAAGCGCGGCCAAGATATCGAAGCGGGGCAGGGTGGTGGCGAATTGATCGACCAGACCGCGTTTTACGCGCTTTTCTATGACCATGGTGCAGGAGAGCAGGCGCAGCCATAGCCGCACGGCGTCGCGCTGGCTGTCATTGGCGAGATCGCCCATGCTGCCATCGTGTTTTTCACGCAAGCGCGCGGCTGAAGCTCCGCTCATGTTATTTCTCCTCCGGCCACCGCAATGGCTTGGCCGTTGATGGCGCTGCTGCCCGGCGCGCAGAGCCAGGCTACAGCGTCTGCTACTTCGGCGGGCGTGATGAGCCGGCCTTGGGGGTTGAATTTTGCCAGCTCGGCGCGGGCGTCTGCTTCGCTGCGGCCGGTGCGGGCCATGATGTTTTGGAGGGCATCTGCGACGATCTCGGTTTCTGTGAAGCCGGGGCAGATGGCGTTTACCGTGAGGCGGGTGCGGGCGACTTCCTGTGCGAGCGCGCGGACCAGGCCGATGGCGCCATGTTTGGCGGCGCAATAAGCGGCGGTGTAAGCATAGCCTTTCAGGCCGGCGGTGCTGGCGATGGCGATGAGGCGGCCATTTTGGGCGGCCTTCAGATCGGGGAGCGCCGCTTGGGCGCAATGGTGCAGAGCATCGAGATTTACCGCCATCATCTGCCGCCAGATATCAAAGCCTTGCGCCTCGAAGCGCCCGCTGGCGGCGGCGCCGGCGTTGCAGATGAGCACGCTCAGCGGGCCATGGGCGGCGCGGGCAGCGGCGAAGGCGGCGGCGACGCTCTGGGGGTCTGTGACATCGCCGGTGACGATGAACGCGGGCTTTCCGCTCGATTGAAACTGCCCTGTAAGTTTTTCGGCGACGGCGCGCAAAGGGGCTTCCCGGCGGCCCATGAGGGAGATTTTATGGCCGGACGCTGCCAAGGCGTGCGCGATGGCGGCGCCTATGCCGGTGCCGCCGCCGGTGATCAGCGCATGGGGCAGGTCTGAGGCGGGGCGATCCATGGGGGGAATGACGAGTCCATCTTCGCTGCCGGAAGATGGCAGGCGCGATATTTTATAGTTGAAGAATTGCTGCTCGCCAAGCGCTGATGCGCGGTCCTATTGTCACTTACAGTAGCCAGCGGGCTGTCCAATAGGTGACGCCGGCGGCGCACCAGGCGGCGGCGAAGAGATAGGTGAACATGAAGATGGGCCAGCGCCAGCCGCCGGTTTCGCGTTTGGTGACCGCCAGCGTTGAGATGCATTGGGGGGCGAAGACGAACCATGCGAGGAAGGCGAGCGCTGTGGGGAGTTCCCAGCGGTTTCTTAGTGTATCTACCAGTGAGCCGGTGTTTTCTTCGTCTACGTCTTGAAGCGCATAGACGGTGCCCAGTGCGCTGACGGCGACTTCACGGGCGGCCATGCCGGGGACGAGGGCAAGGGCGATTTCGCGGTTGAAGCCGATGGGGCGGAAGATTGGTTCCAGCGCTTCGCCGATGCGGCCGGCGTAGCTGTAATCGAGCGCAGGCCGGTCCCAGTCGGCGGGCGGTTTGGGCCAGGTTGCCAGTGCCCATAGGGCGATGGTGGAGATGAGGATGATGCCGCCGGCGCGGACCATGAAGGCTTTGGCGCGCTGATACAGGCCGATGCCGAGATCACGCGGGGCGGGCCATTGATATTTGGGCATTTCCATGAGGAAGGCCGGGCTTTCGCCGCGGGTTACGGTGCGGCGCAGCGCGGCGGCGGCGACGAGCGCGCCGAGGATGCCGGCGACGTATAGGCCGCCTAAGACGAGCCCTTGGAGGTTGAACAGGCCGCCGACGGTTTTTTCCGGGATGAAGGCGGCGATGATGACGGCGTAGACCGGGAGGCGGGCGGAGCAGGTCATCAGCGGCGCGATGAGGATGGTGGTGAGGCGATCTCTAGGCGAATCTATGGTGCGGGTGGCCATGATGCCGGGGATGGCGCAGGCGAAGCTGGAGAGGAGCGGGATGAAGGCGCGGCCATTGAGGCCGACACTGGCCATCAGCCGATCCATGAGGAAGGCGGCGCGGACCATATAGCCGGATTGCTCCAGGCACAGGATGAACAGGAACAGGATCATGATCTGGGGGAGGAAAACCACGACGGCGCCGACGCCGGCGAGGACGCCATCGACGATGAGCGAGCGCAGCGGGCCGGGGGATAGGCTGGCTTGGGTGAGGGCTTGGAGGTTGCTGACGAGGGTTTCGATGAGGGCGGTGGGGGCTTCGGCCCAGGCGAAGACGGCTTGGAAGATGAAGAACAGGATGGCGGCGAGGAGGACGGGGCCTAGCACCGGATGCAGGGCGACGGCGTCCAGCCTGTCTGACCAGCGCTTGGGGCTGCCAGTGAGGCGGATGACGGCTTTGGCGATGGTTTTGGCTTCGCGTTGTAGCGGGGCGATGTCGGCGCTTAGATTGGCCTCTGCCAGGGCGGCTGGATCTGGCATGCGCGCCGGGTTGATGAGGAGGGCGCTTAGCGCCGCGCCGAGATCATCGAGCCCGCGCCGGCGTACGGCGACTGTGGGCACGACTCGGAGGCCTAGGAGCGATTCGAGTTGGGGGATGTTGATCTCTATTCCGTCGCGTTCGGCGAGATCGACCATGTTTAGCGCGACCAGCATCGGCTGGCCGAGGGCTTTTAGCTCGAGGACGAAGCGGAGGTGATTGCGGAGGTTTGTGGCGTCTATGACGGCGACGATGGCGTCCAGCGGTCGCTCGCCTTTTAGCTGGCCTCGTACGGCGTCTCTGGTGACGGCTTCATCGGGGCTGCGGGGGGACAGGCTGTAGGTGCCGGGGAGATCGATGAGTTCTGCGATGCGGCCATCGGGGAGGGGGAGGCGGCCGGATTTTCGCTCTACGGTGACGCCGGGATAGTTGCCGACTTTTTGGCGGGAGCCAGTGAGGGCGTTGAACAGGCTGGTTTTTCCGGCGTTGGGATTGCCTACCAGCGCTATTCTGGGGGTGGTGACGGCGATTGTCATGCCGTTAGCTCTACCTCGATCAGGCGGGCCATGGCGCAGCGGAGCGCTACCACCATGTTGCCGACGCGGACGGCCATGGGATCACCGCCGAACGGGGCGCGGTGTAGCAGCTCGACGTCTACGCCTTCATCGAAGCCGAGTTCCTGAAGCCGGCGCGCGGTATCGGGATCGAGACCGCCGCGGTCTATGGCGATTATCTGCGCCTTTTGGCCGGGCAGGAGTCGCTCGATGATCAGGGGTGCGGCCATGTGCCGGGGATGTCCTCGTGTTTCAATTGCGAGGCATTATCATGTGCAAGAAGACTATACTAGCCCGTCTTATTCATGACGCTTGTTGGATGAGCCCGAGATCAGGATTTCCCGGGTTGGCAGCCGGATTTTGATGCGGGTGCTGGTGGCGCCGTGGGTGCGCGATTAT
>Ga0209702_10001999_pt1 | contig 37024 bp, 36 predicted proteins | sample FRY01_FD_187210 | JGI IMG/M metagenome (GOLD analysis project Ga0209702, IMG submission 187210) | Freshwater microbial communities from Lake Fryxell liftoff mats and glacier meltwater in Antarctica - FRY-01 (SPAdes) (version 2) | ecosystem: Environmental > Aquatic > Freshwater > Ice > Glacier...
GACCTTAAAAATCAAGGAATATATTACTATTGAGCAGTTTGACACTGCTTTCAATCCTATGATTGATAACAATAAAATAGTGATAAAAAAGATTCTCCAAAATGTGGCAGGTTCTTTAAAGATAAAATACCTACTATAACTGTGCCAACTGCCCCAATGCCCGTCCAAACCGCATAAGCGGTGCCAATGGGTTAAGTTTGTGTGGCTTTTAGCAATAAAACCATGCTTATTGTTAAACACAACAAAAAGCCAAAATTCAAAAGATACATTTCTTGCCCTATGGTTTCCTTTGCTTTTCTTAAATAGGAGGCAAACGCCACTTCGAACAGGCCAGCCATAATTAATAGAATCCAATTCATTGCTATTTTATCAAAAACTTAATAATTAGTTTACAAACACACACTTTTAAATAAATCAAAATTAAATGACATTAATTATTGAACAAAAAAAAATCTGTTTTTATGAAAAACAGACCTTTTTAGTACCCAGAGCGGGACTTGAACCCGCACAGCCGTGAAGCCACAGGATTTTAAGTCCTGCGTGTCTACCGATTCCACCATCTGGGCAACTCTACAATAAACAAAAAGCCCAAACAATGGGCTTTTTAAATAATGTTTGAGCGAGAAACGAGGTTCGAACTCGCGACCTCAACCTTGGCAAGGTTGCGCTCTACCAACTGAGCTATTCTCGCTTATTTTTTTAAAAGAACTTTTTTCCTGAAATGGGACTGCAAATATATAAAATTATTTATTTTTGTAGCAAATAAATTTATATTTTTTTTTATGAACCATCAAACATCTTTTTGGGAAACCTCTCAAATACTTAAAACCTTTGATTTTGCTATTGTTGGCGCAGGTTTGTCTGGCAAACAAATTGCATTAAATTTAAAGAAAAAGTATTCTAAAGCAAGGGTTTGTATCATTGACAGAGCACCTTTTTCTTATGGAGCCTCCACAAAAAACGCAGGATTCACTTGTTTTGGAAGTATTTCTGAATTGATAATGGACCATTCAAACAGCACCGAAAACGATATCTTAGAGCTTTTAGAAAAAAGATATTTAGGCATTAAGAAAATTCTTGGATTGTGTGGGCAAAAAAATGTTGCTTACTATAATTCTGGGTCTTATGAAGTCTTTGAAAAAGAGGATATTTATCAATCTTCTTTTGAAAAAATACAATATTGGAACAATAAGATTCAAGAAAAAACTGGACTAAAATCAACTTACAACGAAAAACAAATACAAAAACTTGGCACCCACTTTTTTAATAAAGCAATTTACAATCCACATGAAGGTGGTTTGGACTCTGGCTTATTGAACCAAAAACTGACTGAAATGGTTCTTAAAAAAGGGATTATTCCGATGATGGGTTGCAATATAGATAGCATCAACAAAACGACTAATGGATATGAATTAAAAGCTAGCAATGGCCTCTCCTTTTCTGCCCATAAACTAATAATTGCTAACAATGCTTTTGCCAAAATTCTTGTGCCCCATTTAGATATTGAACCTGCAAGAGGACAAATCATTTTAACAAAACCACTAGAAAACCTTAAGCTAAAAGCCGTTTTCCATGCAGACAATGGTTATATTTACTTTAGAAATATTGGCAATAGATTATTGTTGGGCGGTGCCAGAAACAAATTTATGGAACAAGAAAAAACACATGAGATAGACACCACAGAAAACATGAAAGATTATTTGACCAAATACATCAACAAATGGATTTTACCCAACAAAACCATTGAGGTCGATCAACATTGGAGTGGCATTATGGCAATGGGGAAAACCAAAACCCCTATTGTTGAAAAAATAGATGAAAACTTATTTGTTTGCGTGCGTATGGGCGGCATGGGCTTGGCCCTTAGTGCAATTGCTAGCGAAGATTTAGTTAAGTTGCTCTAAAAGCAGTTAATCAATAATGGTTTGCTCTCTATCTGGACCAACAGAAATAATTCTGATTGGTAATTCTAGTTCCTTTTCAAGGAAAGCAATGTATTGGTTAAAGCTCTCTGGTAAATCTGCTTTTTTTCTACAAATAGTTAAATCCTCATGCCATCCTTTAAAGGATTTATAAACCGGTACAACTTCTTGATTGCATAAATCATAAGGGATTTGTGTGCTTGCTTCGCCATTTACTAAATAGGATGTGCATACATTAACTTGATCAAAACCGCTTAACACATCGCTTTTCATCATTATCAAATAATTGACACCACTTAACATAATTGCATATTTCAAAGCCACTAAATCTAACCATCCGCAGCGTCTTGGGCGACCTGTTGTAGCTCCAAATTCGTTGCCAACTTTCCTTAATTTTTCGCCCTCTTCGTTGTCTAACTCCGTTGGAAAAGGACCGCTGCCAACACGCGTGCAATAGGCTTTAAAAATACCATAGACATTGCCAATATGCTGCGGGGCAATACCCAAACCATTGCAAACGCCTCCACTAATTGTGTTACTCGAGGTTACATACGGATAGCTGCCAAAATCAATATCTAACATACTGCCCTGCGCACCTTCTGCAAGCATTTTTTTGGTTTTTAAATAATCGTTCACCAGATATTCTGTATCTTCAAACTTAAATTGTTTCAAAAACTCACATGACTCATAAAACTCTGTGTCTAGTTCTTCAATATTAAAATCTGAATAGCCTAAAAATTTCACAACCGCTAGTTGGTCTTTTTTTATAAATTCATATTTCTCCTTGAAATTGGGCGAAAATATTTCGCCAATTCTAATGCCACTGCGACCAATTTTGTCTCTGTATGTTGGGCCAATACCCCTTAAAGTAGAACCAATTTTATCATCGCCTTTGCTGGTTTCACTTGCCGCATCTAATAGCCTATGAGTTGGCAAAATTAAATGTGCTTTCTTTGAGAAAACCAGGTTTTTTTTCACATTTGCACCAGCTAATTCAATTCTTTCAATCTCGGCTTTAATTCTAACAGGGTCAACTACAACACCGTTGCCAATTATATTGGTGGTGTTGTCGTGAAAAATGCCTGAAGGCACCGTGTTCAAAACATGGGTTTTACCATTAAATTTTAAAGAGTGCCCGGCATTGGGACCACCCTGAAATCTCGCAATTACTTCGTATTTGGGGGTTAAAAAATCGGCTATCTTTCCTTTTCCTTCATCGCCCCACTGTAAACCTAAAACTACATCTATTTTATTCATTAATACTAATTTCTTTATGGCAACTTTTACAATGTTTGTTTTCCGTTAATATTGGGTTGCCATACAAATGTAATGAATGATGACTCACTTCAAAACCCAGTAATCCGCCCATTGTATTATTTATTTGTTGTATTCTTGGATCGCAAAATTCTAAAACTTTGCTGCAATGCAAACATATTAAATGATCATGTTGCTTAAATCCAAAACTTTGTTCATACATTGCTATATTTTTGCCAAATTGGTGTCTTTTTACCAAACCACTCTCTAGCAATAATTCTAATGTGTTATATACCGTTGCTCTACTAACCCTAAATTTCTTGTTTTTCATGTGAACGAATAGTGTATCCACATCAAAATGTGTTTTATGAGAGTATATTTCATCAAGAATAGCAAATCTTTCAGGTGTTTTTCGGTGCTGTTGCTTTTCTAAATAGACCGTAAATATCTTTCTAACTTCTATTTTAATAGAATTTACTTTTTCAATTTGTTCTAAATCTTTTGTCATAAAAAATAAGAGAATAGGCCCTTGCAGAGTCGGTTTAGTTAAAGCTTACACCTTAATAATTGTTGAGCATCATTGGCATAATCAACATCAAAACATCTTCATCGTCTTCATTTTCTACTGGAGAAAGCAAACCCGCTTTGTTTGGTGTTGATAGTTTTAACAATGCTTGTGGATGGTCTAAATTGGCTAACATTTCTACCAAAAATTTAGAGTTGAATCCAATTTCGATATCCTCTCCATCATATTCACAAGAGCGTTTTTCGTTTGCTTCGTTAGCCATTTCTATGTCTTCTGCGCTTGCCGCTAGCTCGTTACCAGTTATTTTTATTCTTATTTGGTGGGTTGTTTTATTCGAGAAGTTAGACACTCTTCTAACAGTTTCTAATAAATCCACTCTGTTTACAGAAATAACATTATTGTTCTCTTGCGGAATTACCATTCTGTAATCAGGGTATTTTTCATCAATCAAACGACATGATAATTTCATGTTGTTTACATTAAAGAAGACATTTGAATTGTTGAAATCTATTTGTACGGGCGAAACATCGTTGCTTAATGATGATTTTAACAAACCCAAAGCTTTTTTAGGCAAAATAAAGGAATGTTCAAATCCTGGTTTAATGTCTTTTCTTGTTAATCTAACCAAGCGGTTGGCATCTGTTGCCACAAAGTTTATTTCATCGTTTGTCATTTCAACAAAAACACCTGTAAAGTTTAATCTTAGTTCATCGTTTCCTGTTGCAAACACAGTTTTAGAGATACATCTTAACAATACATTTGAAGGCATGCTAAATGATTTATCTGACTCCACATCTGGAATTTTGGGAAAATCAATGCCGTTTAAACCGGTTAAACTATATTTTCCAATAGATGTGCTCATTTCAACTGCAAAACCTTCTTCAACAACGGTAAATGTTATTGGTTGGTCGCCAATAGAACGCACCGTATCTAAAATTATTTTTGAAGGAATGGCAACCAAAATATCTTCTTTTGCTTCCACATCAAAAGTGCTAGACATAGAGGTTTCTAAATCTGTGGTAGAAATTGTTAATTTGCCATCTTTAATGTTGAACAAAAAGTGGTCTAAAATTGGCAAAACAGGTTTTGATACAATCGCACCGTTTACTTTTGTAAGGTGCTCTAATAAAACAGGGGCAGATATTAAAAATTTCATATTGATGGTTGTCGTTATTTTTTCTTAGACTGCGAAATTAAGTCTATCATTTTTTAAGCAATTAACAAAAAGCAAAGTTTTATACACAAAAAATACACTAAAAAGTTACTTATCCAACTAAATGGCTTTTATAATCAAGTCGGCTATTATTTTAGCCATTTCTTTCCCATTTTCATCTAAGTTTGGGTTCACTTCAGTTATTTCAAATGCGCCCAGTTTTGGATGTTGCATCAGTGTTTTAAAAATAATGCTGGCTTCTTCCTTTTTTAAGCCATCGGGCGAAGGTGTGCCAGTGCCCAAAGATATTTCGGGGTCTAAAGAGTCCGCATCGAAGGAAACATAAATCAAATCGCAGCCTTCTAAATATGTCAATGTTTGTTCCAAAACATTTTGAATGCCAAAGGCTCTTATATCATCTGGCTCAAAGGTTTTGATTCCCATTTTCTCTATAATTTCCCATTCTTGGTCTTCGGCATCTCTGATGCCTATGAACACCAAATTTTTCAAATCAAACTTGGGACTAATGGCCGCAATGCCCAATTTTTTTAGCTCGTTCCAATAATAAATCTCTTTTTCTGTTATGGAATTTATGGCAATTTCTTGGTTGTCTAATCCTGCCAATGCCGCCAAAGGCATGCCATGCAAATTGCCCGAAGGGGTAGTGTAAGGCGAATGAATATCTGCATGTGCATCTATCCAAATAACCCCAATTGTTTTCTCTGGATTCGCATTTTTCAACCCGCTCAGTCCGCCTATGGCGTTTGAATGGTCGCCAGAGAGAATAATCGGCATTCTTTTACTATTAAAAACAGAAACAATTTGGGCTTCTAGCTTTTTTGAGTTTTCCAAAACAATGTCAATATATTTTGCATGGGTAAATGTGTCGTCAAAATCTTTTTGGGTAAGGGCATTGTTCAGTAAAATGAAATCTTCCTTGCTTACGCCATGTCCAATAATGGAATCTTTAATCGCCACAGGCCCATCGGCTGCGCCTTGTTTGCCTGCTCCAATATCATAACTTGATAAGATAAAAACGGCCTCTTTGTTTGATATTTTCATATATTATCTCGCAATTTAATAAGTTGCAAAGATATAGATTTAAATGGCTTAAGGGTTTGCAATTTATTTTGAATGAAATAAATCATGAAAAAGTTGAGGTTTTACTTGTATTCTGTTAATAATTTCTCTTAAATCCAAAAGTCTATTTAGTTGTTTAAAACGCTTTAAACATATTAGCCAGATAATGTTTTGAATTATATTTCTTTGTCGTGTCTAATGCCCGTTCAAGGCAAATGAATTTTTTGTTGGTGTGCTTTTTGAAATATTCTACTGTGTCGGCATCAATTGCAACATCTAAGCAAATATAAGTTTCTTTTTCGGAGCCTGTCCCGCCCGATGCGGGATCTGTGGCTAATAGAATTTCGTTTTTCTTAAACTGTTCTTGCTTTTCGGCTTTGTAGTTTAGTTGGAAACCGTTCTTCAATAAAATCTCGGTCAATAATTCGTCACGGTTAAAAGCTGTTGTTAATTGTGCTTCTTTATCGGCAATATATTTTTTGAATAAGGCAATGTTTTCTTCGTCTGTTTTGTCAATATCAGGCGCCCCTTCTACTCTTGGGAAGTTTGATTTTACCAATTTAAAAACCTTAAAGCCTAAACCTTTTATTGCATCTTCTTTGTGTCCGTTGGTAAATAAGTCGGGGTGTTTGTTTTTCTTTTCTTCAATTAATTTTTCAACCACTCTTTTATTGCGCTCAATTGTTATGTTGCTGATATTTTTGTAACCAGCTTTATATGCTTCGTTTCCTTCATCTGTGGCTTCGGGTATTTGAACTAGAATATATTTACGGCTTCCATTATCCTCTATGTTTAATTCATTTATTGCGTGTCCAGTTGTCCCTAAACCAGAGAAGAAGTCCATAATAATATCACCCCCATTTACAGAAAAGAATTGCTCCCAAAAACTTCGGTCTTCGGACTTCGGTCTTCCCTATTTCTCTCAAAAACTTCGGACTTCGGACTTCACGCTTCCCGCTTTTTCCAAAAAAACTGCAAATTTGTATAAAAGTTGTTGATTGAATGGTTGGCGGAATGTATATTTTTGAATACAGTTTAAAAACCATGCACAATATACTAGTAATAGATGACGAAAAACCAATTAGAGAAGCCTTAAGAAACATTTTAACCCAAGAAAACTATAAGATTGATGTGGCTGAAAATGGCAAAGATGGTTTAGCGATGATTCAGCAAAACACTTATGATGCGATTCTTTGCGATATAAAAATGCCGGAAATGGATGGCATGGCTCTTTTGGACAAAGCAACGGAAATTGCGCCCGAAACCCCTTTCATTTTGATTACAGGACATGGCAATACTGATTTGGCTGTTGAAGCAGTGAAGAAAGGCGCTTACGATTTTATTAATAAACCACCAGATTTAAACCGTTTGTTAATCACGCTGAGAAATGCGGTAGATAAAAATTCATTGGTTGTTGAAACCAAGGTTTTGAAAAGAAAAATTTCTAAAACCAAAATAATTGTTGGCGAAACGCCCGCAATTACAAAAATAAAGGATACCATAGAAAAAGTGGCTCCTACGGATGCAAGGGTGCTCATTACGGGCGAAAATGGCACTGGAAAAGAACTGGTTGCGAGATGGTTGCACGAAAAAAGCAACCGCTCAAATGCGCCTCTTATTGAGGTGAACTGTGCTGCTATTCCTAGCGAACTAATTGAAAGCGAATTATTTGGACATGAAAAAGGTGCTTTTACAACGGCCATAAAACAAAGGATAGGCAAGTTTGAACAAGCGCATGGCGGCACCTTGTTTTTGGATGAAATTGGCGACATGAGCGTTAGCGCGCAAGCAAAAGTGTTGCGTGTGATTCAAGAAGGGATTTTGCAGCGAGTGGGTGGCGATAAAAACATTAATGTTGATGTGAGAATTATTGCAGCCACAAACAAAAACCTACCTGAAGAGACCGAAAAAGGCACATTTAGACTGGATTTGTACCATAGATTGAGTGTTATCCTCATTCATGTGCCAACGCTGAACGACAGAAAAGAAGACATTCCTATTATAGCCGATGGGTTTTTGAAAGAAATTTGTGAGGAGAATAAATGTAAAAAATCTTTTGAAAACGATGCGTTGCAAGAGTTAAAAAATGTGAATTGGACAGGTAACATTCGTGAGTTAAGGAATGTTATCGAGCGTTTGGTGATTCTTTCGGGCGATAAAATTAGCAAAGATGATGTGATTTCATACAGCAATCCTGCCACGCCAATTTCCAAAACACAGTCTATGCTATTGGAAAAATACGAAAAGTTTCAAGAGTTCAAAGACTATGCAGAATCTTTGTTTCTTGAACATAAATTGGAGAAAAACAATTGGAATGTGGCAAAAACAGCTGCCGAGGTTGATATTCAACGCAGCCATTTGTATAATAAAATAGAGAAATACGGATTAAAAAGAAATTAAATGATAGGAGAAAGTATTGCCCTGGCAATAGATTTGCTCAAAAAGGGAGAGGTTGTTGCCATTCCAACGGAAACTGTTTATGGATTGGCGGCAAATGCCCTCAACGAAACGGCTGTTTTAAATATTTTTAAAATAAAAAACCGCCCTAGCTTTGATCCGCTGATTGCGCATTTTTCCTCTTTTGAGAAAATAAAACCATTTGTAAAAAACATTCATCCAAAAGCCTTAAAACTGGCTGCTGAATTTATGCCCGGCCCGCTAACAATGCTGCTCGAAAAGCAAGACATTGTTCCCGACATTGTAACTTCTGGCAGCAAAAAAATGGCGGTAAGAGTACCAAAACATCCAATGGCCTTGGAGGTTTTGTCGGCATTAAACTTTCCTTTGGCTGCGCCTAGTGCAAATCCTTTTGGGTTTGTTAGCCCAACATCGGCCTTGCATGTAGAGAAACAATTAGGCGAAAAAATACCCTATATTTTGGATGGAGGCGATTGTTTAATAGGACTGGAAAGCACGATTATAGATTGCACCGAATGGCCTTTTAAAGTGTTGAGACTTGGCGGTTTGTCTATAGAAAAAATAGAGGCATGTTTGGGCGAATCGTTGGCACAAAACTTGATTCAGAACAGCAACCCAACAGCACCGGGGCAATTGGATAAGCATTATGCCACCCACACGCCTTTATATATAATAGAAAATCTTTGTGCTTTTAAAAACACCGACAAAAAAAACATCGCGATGCTAGCTTTTGGAAATTTTGAAACAAACGAAGATGTTTTTGTTCTAAATTTAAGCAAAAAGGGAGACATTGACGAAGCTGCTAAAAACTTATTTAAAAACCTTAGGCATTTAGACGAACAAAATTTTGATGAAATCATTACCTCTTTTCTGCCTTTCAACGGATTGGGGAAAGCAATTAACGACAGATTGTCGCGGGCTGCACACAAAGATTAGCCCAGCGCTTTTATAACTTCTTGATTAACAACTTTAGGGTCGGCTTTGCCTTTGCTAGCTTTCATCACCTCGCCAACAAACAAACCAAGCAATCCTTTTTTGCCTGTGCGATATTCTTCCACCTTTTTAGGATATTGGGCCAATACATTTTTAATAATCTCGGTAATGAAAATTACATCATTCGTTTGAATAATGTTTTTTTCTTCGGCAATGTTCAAAGCAAACAAGCTTGTGTTCTTAAGCATTTCTGGAAAAACAACTTGGCTGGCAGCGGTATTGCTAATTTTATTGTCATCTATCAAAGCAATGATGTCTGCAATTTGTATGGGTTTCAATTCAAACTGAGAAATATCCTTTCCGGTGTCGTTCAGGTGTGATTTTATACTTCCTAAAAGCCAATTTGCCGCTGCTTTATAATTTTTTGTATGCTTGCAAGTCTCTAAAAAATAGTTAGCCAAAGCTTTGTCCTCGGTAATGGTTTTTGCATCATAGTCAGACAATAGAAAATCTGTTTTTAATTGATTGTAGAGCTGCTCGGGCAGAGCAGGCAAAGCCTCTTTTATAGCATTTAAGTAGGCATCGCTAACGATAAAAGGCGGCAAGTCTGGCTCGGGGAAATAGCGGTAATCATTGGCGGCCTCTTTTGCTCTCATGCTAAAGGTGTTGCCTTTTAAAGCATTAAAACCTCTGGTTTCGGAAATAAACGATTCGCCTTTGTTTAGCAATTCTGTTTGTCTGATTATTTCGCTTTCAATGGCCCTTTTTACATTTGAAATTGAATTCATGTTTTTTATTTCCACCTTGGTGCCATATTCCTTTGCCCCCACAGGATTGATGGATACATTGGCATCACATCTTAAAGATCCCTCTTCCATATTGCCATCGCAAATGCCCAAATAGCGCACTATTTTTCTTACCTCCGAAACATATTGATAAGCCTCATCGCTGTTTTTTAAATCTGGGTCGCTCACAATTTCTATCAATGGCACACCAGCACGGTTGTAATCTATCAAAGAATCTGTTAAATCTTGGTCGTGCATGCTCTTTCCACTGTCCTCTTCCATGTGAATTCTGGTAAGTTTAATGCGTTTTTCATCGCCATTTGCATCTTTTATTTTCACATAGCCGCCCGTGCAAATAGGCGTTTTGTCTTGCGTAATCTGATAGCCTTTGGGCAAATCTGCATAAAAATAGTTTTTTCTATCAAAACGGTTGTGCCTTGTAATATCGCAGTTGAGCGCTAAACCCATCATAATGGCTTTTTCTATCACCATTTTGTTGTGTTTGGGCAAAGTGCCCGGGTGGCCCAATGAAATTGGGCTCACTTGTGTATTTGGCAATGCGCCATATTCAGTGTTATCGCCACAATAAGCTTTGCTTTTTGTGAGTAATTGAACATGTATCTCTAAACCAATAACTGCTTCGTATTCTGTCATATTTTTTGCAAAATTACTTTATTAAACTTAAAGTTTTGTATTGTTTTTATGTCTTTCGCTATCTCGTAGGCTTTTTTTCTCAAAGTTTTTTTCCAAAGCCTTTGTTAAATCAACGCCTGTTTGATTTGCCAAACAAATAAGCACCCATAAAACATCCGCCATTTCGTCTTCCATATTCATTTCGGAGGCTTCGTTGTTTTTAAAAGACTGTTCGCCATATTTTCTAGCAAATATTTTTGCCAGTTCGCCCACTTCTTCCGTAAGAATGGTCATGTTGGTGAGCTCATTGAAATAGCGAACCCCAATCGTTTTTATCCAATTGTCAACGCTTTGTTGTGCTTCTTCTATGGTCATTGTTTTTTATTGAGCAGACAGCCATCTTTCGGCATCGAGGGCAGCCATACAACCGCTTCCGGCTGCTGTAACGGCTTGTCTATATATTTTATCTTGCGCATCGCCACAAGCAAAAACGCCTTCAATATTGGTGTAACTGCTATCGGCTTTGGTTATCAAATAGCCTTGCTCATCCATATCCAATTGGCCTTTGAAAATAGCAGTGTTGGGCGTGTGTCCAATGGCAACAAAAAAGCCATCAACCGTTATTTCTTTGGTGCTGTTGTCAATATTGTTTTTTAATCTAACACCTGTAACCACCATGTCGCCAAGGATTTCGTCAGTTTCTGTGTTAAAATGAATCTCAATGTTTGGTGTTTTCATCACACGGTGTTGCATTGCTTTGGATGCCCTAAACTCTTCACGCCTAACAATCATGTGTACTTTTGTACACAATTTTGCTAAATATGTGGCCTCCTCGCATGCTGTATCGCCCGCGCCCACAATGGCAACATCTTTTCCTTTATAAAAAAAACCATCGCACACCGCACAAGCACTTACACCGCTGCCATTCAACCTTTGCTCGCTCGGAATGCCTAACCATTTTGCACTTGCTCCAGTTGCAATAATCACAGTTTGCGCATGAATAACCTTGGTTTCGTCTGCCACACACACAAAAGGGCGTTTGCTGAAATCCACTTTGGTAATTAATCCAAAACGAACATCGGCACCCAGCCTAACGGCTTGCTTTTTGAAATGGTCCATCATTTCTGGCCCCATAATACCATCTGGATAGCCTGGATAGTTCTCTACATCTGTGGTTATTGTTAGCTGTCCTCCTGGTTGCATGCCTTCATACATCACTGGTTTTATATCTGCCCTAGCGGCATAAATCGCTGCTGTAAATCCGGCAGGCCCACTTCCTATTATTAAACACTCTACACTTTCTATGTCTTGATTCATGCTGCAAATTAAGATTTTTTTTTCCTCATAATAAAATAATTTTTTAGCATAGCTTTATCTATGGGATTGATAGGGAATAATTGTTAATGGAGAATGGATAATTGTTAATGGTGCAATGTTTATTGTTCCCAATAACAATCGGGAGGTGGATTGGACTAAGGGAAACTGTTTTCCTATTTAATACAAAAAGTAATTGACCCCCATACTAAACCTAATATTGTTTCGAATAGCAAAATTTTTGTCATTTACTTTCAAAGAATTAATTGGTTTGTCGGCATAATAGGTAATTAAATTATTGTTAAAGTTAGTGAAGGTTGAAACACCTACTTGAAAATTTAACCTTGCATTAATGAATTTGAAATACGTCAATGTGGTGTTGACATAATAATTTTGATTTAATTTATCTCTTTCAAGACTCTGTCCATCAGTTTTTTCATTTATATATTTCTCAATTCTTATGCCAGAATTGACTTCGAAGGTAAGAAAAGTTCTGGTGTTGGGTTGATATAAATAGCCCCACTTGCCTTGAACATTGAAATCAATGGTTTGACTTTCATATTTCTCCTCTGTTTTTTTATATTGAGAAGTTTTTATGCTATCTTCAAATATCCTATTATCAAACCTTGAAAAATGACCGACAGAGGCACTAAAACCTTTTGTTTTTTGAACTTTTAAACTTTTTTGAAAGGACTTATCATAATCAATAAAAATACTATTGTCCATATTTGTTCCATTATATCTTTGGGCTCTTTCAAAATAGTTTGAAGTATTTGAAAAAGCACTTAAAAAGGTGGACTTTTCTCTACTAAGGGCAAAGTTAGTGGTGTTTTGTAAATAATAAGTCCATCTTTTGCCAGAGAATCTTTGAAATTCTGTGGCATACAGCCAATTGTCATTTAGGGTGGTGTAATATTTAGATGATTTATCTGTTTCTACGCCATTTTCTCTCAACACTTGGTCAAGCATTTCTATTTGGTCTATCAATCTAAAACGAAAATCTATAAAACGGGTGTTTATTATTTTTGTGATGCCTTTGGCAATGTTTTCTATTTGCTCATTGTTCAAGTTTTTTACATTGGCTTTCTCCATTAAATCTTTCAATAAAAAAACAGCCATAATTGGGTCTGTTACATATTCTAATCGGCCTTTTCCAAAACCAAACTCAAATCGGTTGTTATTGTTTGTTCGGTTATTTAATCCACTTTGTGTGTTCAATTCATCAAATCTACTTCTATTTTTAAAACTGTTGCTTCCAAAATCAAAATTAATATTTGCGTTAAACATCAAAAAGCGGTTGTTTGGTTTATAAAATCTGTTATTAAAATCTAAATATATGTCATTGCCAAATGATCGGTTTTGGTTTTTAACTGAATTACTCACGCTATTCAAACCCGTAAATTGGGAATTGCGGTGAACATTATCGTTTGATATGTATGCGCCAATGTCACTATTTACACTTAAATTCTGCTGCAAATTCTCGGTATTGATGTTGTGAAAATAATTTAATCCACCATTTATGCCAAAATTAAAGTCAGGATCTGATTCATTTCCCACAAAATTTCTGCTTGAATTTACAATAGTTTCTGATTTTGTATTGTTAGTATTTATTCGATTATTGTTACTATTGCCATAAATTCTAAAGCCCCGCACCTTCTGAAAACGGTATTTGTAACTGTTGAAGTCGTAGGACTGTGCGGACAAACTGGCTGTTAAAACAACCATGATACTGAGGGCAATTATTTTTTTCATTAAAACGATAAATTTTGAAACAAAAATAAAGATATTTGCTGAACAAACAAGTGCTTTGTTTTTAATAAAAAAACAAGATATTTAAACACGATAAAAATATGACAGAACTATTCAATAACAAATACAGAATATTTTGCATTTGATTAAAATCATGGGATTACGGCAATCCTGGCATTTATTTTATACCCATTTGCACCAAAAATCGTGAAAATTATTTCGGTGATAATTGGATATCGCATCTCTATCCCCCCAAATAAACCGAATTTGGTTTAAACCGAAATCCAAAAAATTGGCATCTAAAATTAGGGGACATAAATCTGCGGTGACGATTTTTGAACGAAAAAACAATATTGGATTTAATTGGCAATCTGTTTATCACGAGCATATTATACCAATTCTAATATTAAAATAGTCCAAACTAGTTTAAATGCCAGTCAGCTCCGCCTTAGAAATTCTTTTTTATAAAATAAAAAAGTACAATTTCTTGAGCGGAGATATAGCTTGAAAATAGGACAATCAAGCGCAGCGGTGATTGGACTATATCGAAAGCATATTCGGTATTATTAGGTCGGTGGGAGATTTTGATAAAATTTAAATTTACATTGTCAATAATCTTGAAAAATGGAAGAAAGACGATTTTTTCTTAAATAAATAAACTAATAATGTATATTTGCAATATGTTTATTTAATAATTTTAAATTCCATGACATGAAACTACTTATATTGCCCCTTTTCCTTTGCAGTTTAGCTGCGCAATGCCAAATATGGCCACTTGGTAAGATGCAAGGAATAGATTTTAATTCTAAAATAGTTAAAATTGTTTCAACAGGAATTAACAACGATAGCACATCTGTTCCTATTAGATTGAGCGAGTTTTTTTCTTCATCTATAAGTGATTGCAATGGTAAACCATTATTTTACACCAATGGTATTGATGTTTGGAATAAAAAGGATACCATTATGGATAATGGTAGATTATTGTTAAGTTGTAGAGGATCTTATTGTGCAGGAAAAAGAAACTGTTTAATTATTCCAATTCCAAATTCTACAAACCTATTTTATATATTTTATATGGTGAATACAGGGACAGATAATGCACCCAATAGTTTGTATTTTTCATTGGTGGATATGGCTAAAAATAATGGATTAGGCAAAGTTACATTTAAAGATTCAATTATTGATAATAAGATAATTGCTAGCACCAATTTAACTTATGCCAAACATACCAATGATACAGATATATGGCTCATTACTTCTCAAAATGATAAAAAAATGTGTGCCTTTAAAATAACACAATCAGGGTTAAATATTAACGCTACTGTTAGTAACGTTGATTCAAAAGTAGCTACATATCGTCCTAATGATTTAAATAATGGATATATAAAAACGACAAATAATTTTGATAAAATAATTATTTCAAATATTTCAACAATTACAAACCCAAATAGTCAAGTTTTAAGCTACGATTTTAATAGATATAATGGGAAGTTAACTAATGAAGAAACTATTATCCAACAAAATGAATTTCCATTAGAACAAATTAGAAACATAGCATTTTCGAATAATGATTCATTAATATATTTTTCAATTGAACCAAATAATAATTATATTGGTAAAAATTTTTCTCGTATTCTTCAATATAATATATTTACAAATAAAAAAATTATTGTTCACAGTTTTAAAAAACCGTTTCCTAATGCAGTTTCTTCAGCCTTAACCTCTGGTATGGCAAATGGGCCAGATGGAAAAATTTATGTTTTTATTATTAATAAAATTTACACCATTAATTTCCCTAATAAAAGAGGAAGAGCTTGTAAAATTACCTATTGGGATAGTTTGCAATATATGAATTATGGCAATTTTCAAAAACATAACAGTTTAAATATTTTTTCCCTACCCAACATCTACATGCCCGAGCGCAAGTTGTTTTTTTCTGCCAGCACAGATGCTAACCCCTGTACAGATACTACCACCATTACATACCGTGGCGATAGCTCGTTTTATAAATTGGTATGGTATTTTGGAGATGGCGATAGCCTAGTGCAAACAGCACCCAATATAAAAACAGGGATGAAAATAAAACATGTTTACCAACAAGATGGTGTGTATGAGCTGCGCTTAAAAAGCTTCCATGCCGTTTGCAATCGCATGAAAGAATATGCAGACAGTTTGTTGGTTAAAAAAACACCTTTGCTCAAGCAGTTTCAAAAACTGCAAAACCACGCCTGCTATCAAGATTCTTTGATGCTGCGCATCACCCAACAAAATGCACACCAATTGCGGTGTCAATGGGGCAATTTTTTAGCTGACACAGTGCTGCTGTCTGCTGCAACGGTAAGTGTTCGCCATGTTTACCCTTCAGAAAAAAAACAGTTGCTAAACTTTTCGCTCATTGCTAACAATGGCTGCAAATTCAATTGGAAAGACAGTATTAATAGCGTTTTTCATCCAAAACCTGTCTCTCAAATCATAGTTAATAAAGACACCTTGCTGTCTTTAAAAATAAAAGAAAAGGAAAAAGTATTTTCATCATGCGATCCATTTAATTTGACTGTAAAAGAAAGCAATCCTGAGGTGGTTTTGTTGGTGCTGAAACAAAATCAAGATAGTTTTGTCAGTCAAAGCAAAACCATTCAAGTTCAAAATAGCCACACTTCTTTTGGTTTTAATACCCAAAAAAAATACATAACCATTAGCTACAATCAATTCAATTGTTTTTCAACCGATACTTTCATTAGTGTTGTGTATCCGCAACCCAAAGCCGTTTTTCGATTGCAGAAAGACAGCCAATGTTTAAAAGGAAATGCTTTTCAATTTGTTAACCAAAGCCAATATGCTGGCCATCCAGATAGTGTGGCATATTCTTATTTTTGGAACAATGTGGCCAAACAATCGCTCAAAAACTCTTTTGCAGACACAGGGCTGCAACATTTTAAAGCCATTATAAATACAGAATTGGGTTGTTCTGACACTGCAAAGCAATCGTTTAGAATATTGCCCCACCCAAAAGCTTTGCTTGGCTTTAATAACCTAGCGGCTTGTTTAAATCAACACCTTTTTAAAGTTTTGCCAAGCAATGCCCACCTCTATACATTGTTGTGGGGCGATGGGGCTCAAAATAATGTTCAAAACCAAACCACCGACCATCAATATGCCACCGCAGGGAAATATGATTTTATGGCCATAGCCACAGACCAAAACCAATGCAAAGACAGTGTTTATCAAACACTAGAAGTTTTTGCGCATCCCATAGCCGATTTTTTATTGAGCAAAGATGAAATTTGTGTAAACCAACAACCTTTTTCTGTGCAAACACAAACCACCTACTCTGATGTAAATTCATTGAAAAATACGCTCTATTTTGGGTCAGATGAAGAGAGCCAAAGCGGCAATTTTAGTTATCCTTATCAGTTTGCTTCTGTTGGCACATTTGCCATCCAATTGGTTTCTGAAACCAACAAAGGTTGCAAAGATTCTATTTCAAAAAATATTACAATACATCCCTTCACGGATTTTAGTTTTGAAATGAAAGACAATTTATGCCTTGGCGAACTGCAAGAAATAGCACTAAATTGGCAAAACACCAACAAAATGGCCTTTGAAATAAAGCAAGGCAGCAACATTCAAACCACCGAAGTGGCATTGGGAAAACAAACAGAAACCATTAACTACATAGCTAATCAAAAAGGCCGTTTTCAAACGGAAATAAAATCTATAAACGAAAATGGTTGCGCGCTTACCAAAGATTTGGAATACACAGTTTTCGGTTTGCCCACAGCCAATTTCGATTTCAGAAAAACAGAAAGCCAAGCGGAATCTACTTTTTTTCAACTCAACGACCGCAGCTCCGCAGCCACAGAATGGAATTGGCGCATTTTGCTCAATGGACAATTGTATGAAAGCCAAGCGCAAAACCCCGAAATAAAATTTACGGATACTGGCAGAGCAAAAGCCTACTTATTTATAACAGACCAAAACAATTGCAAAGACAGCACCTCAAAAAACTTGTTGGTGTATCCAAGTTTTGTGTTCTTTTTTCCCGAGGCCATTTCAGCCAACAACGATGGCTTAAATGAAACTTTCAAAGTAAGTTCGCCTTTTTTTATCATACAATATGAATTAGAGATTTTTAACCGCTGGGGACAAAAAATATTTGAAACCAACAACCCAAGCCAAGCTTGGCAAGCAGAATTAGAAGGCGTTTACTTATACCGTGTTTTTATCAAAGATTTGGACAATAAAATAAAAAATCAAAGTGGAACAATTACTGTTTTGAGGTAGTTTCTTTTTACGGGAGAGGCCTTTGGCGATTTGGTTATAGGGAAACGCCAAACATCGCGTCTCTATCCCCCCAAATAAACCGAATTTGTTTAAACCGAAATCCAAAAAATTGGCATCTAAAATTAGGGGACATAAATCTGCAGTGACGATTTTTGAACGAAAAAACAATATTAGATTTAATTGGCAATTTGTTTATCACGAGCATATTATACCAATTCTAATATTAAAACTTCTTAAGCAAAAATAGCGGCTAATATTTTTTGCACAATCCTTTTAATTTGATGCAAACTTCTTATTTTTGCAAAAAGAAATGTTTTATGAAATTAGGCTTTCCTTTTGCAAAAACATGGATTTTAATTCCCCAAAAAACTAAAAAAAACTAAAAAATGAAAGACCATAAAGATTTGATAATTGACGGATTTAGAAAAATGGATGTATCTATGCTTGAGATATTGTTAGACGATAAATTAACTTATCAAGAAGTTTCCAAAGCCGTTTTTTTAAAGAAATTAGATTCCGTTTTTAAAAAGCTAAAAGCAAAAGGCGACACTTTTTTAATTTCATATAGGGGCGTATGCGTTGGGTGCAGCAATAAAGGTTGCGGGGGCTATTCATTTGTGGGCAACCACTCTCGGACTTTTCTCGATTTGGTTTTTGAAGAGGATATCGAAAGATTTACTGATATTTATTCTTGTCATGACCTTGCTACCGATGATAAAAAGATTGAGACCAAAGAAAAACTAACAATTTCGCTTAGTGCTAAGGAAATGAACGGTTATATTGAAACCGTAGAAGATATTATTCGGAATCAAACCTATTTAAATGCATTAGAATGCGAATTAATAAACCAAAAAGAGCCTTTGTATAAATATCAATATAAAGAATGGCTCGAAAAATATGAAGAGCTATTCGATTATGACAATTATCACGAAATTAAATCAGATGAAGTAGATGCATTTTTTGAATTAAGTCATAGTTTGTCGGATTTAAAAACATTTTCAAAGTTTAATAAAAAGTCAAAAAAGGGAATCATTGCTTATAAAAAACTGGATTTAAACAACGAATCATCGCTACTAAAATGGTTGGTTGAATATGAAGAAGTTGGGCTTAATGTGCTATTATTTAACCACAAATTTGCAGAATATAAATCATCGGAAAGCGAAGAATATTTTATGGTTTCAAATTTTAAAATAATGAAACTTGACTTTGAAAACATTGTTGAATTTTTGCCTTTGTTTAGCCCAAACTATTACAAAATGCTTGAAAAATACGATACCACTACTTTAGAAGAAAAACATTTGGCATTAAAAAAATGTGATCAAATACACGACTTATTTTCTTTATCCTACCACCTAAATAAAAAAGGGTTGTAAAAAAAACAGATTTGGGGTTAAAATAAGAATCTTGATTTTCATGTTTCAGATTTTTAAATGGGCTTTAAAAAGAAACATAACTATATTATATTTGCATAACATAAAAGAACTGTTATGAAAAAAGGCAAAATAAAATCAAACGAAAAACAGTTGCGGGCAGAGCATTTCAATAAATTTGTGAAAAATATTGATGATTCATTAAAAAGTTGGATTTAAAGTTTAGAGTAAAGGATATACCTGCAAAAAATTTTGAATTTTTTTATAATTTCAGAATAGTTTCGCCCAAGATTTTAAGAGTGGATATGAAAGGGCCAAAATCAAACGCATTTAAAGAAGAGGAATATAGACCATTTTTAAGAGATATTACACATGTAAATATAGCAGACAGATTGGAAAAGTTTTTGGAATTATAATTAAACAAAGAAATATATCCCCCCTGTTTTTGTTTTATTTTTTACGAGAGATAACAAAATTTAGTAAATGCCTAAGACTTTCATTAAATTCATTTTGAGGCATTTCTTTCAAAATATCCAATGCCTTGTTGATATTTATCTCCATTTGCTGCTTAGCATATTCAAACCCACCTTTTTCTTTAACAAAACTAATGACATCGGCCACCTTCTTTTTGTCTTTATTCTGATTTTTTATAATATAAATAATCTTTTTTCTTTCGTCTTTGCTTGCGTTGTTTAAAGCATAAATAAGCGGCAATGTCATTTTCTTATCCTTAATATCGAGGCCCGTTGGTTTTCCAATATCGGTGTTGCCATAATCAAACAAATCATCTTTTATCTGAAAAGCAATACCTGTGTATTCTCCAAAAGCACGCATTTTTTCAATAATGGTTTTGTCTGCAATGACCGAAGCCGCACCAATAGCGCAGCAACTTGCAATTAAAGAGGCCGTTTTTTTGGTAATAATATCATAATAAACCTCTTCGGTTATATCCAACTTCCTTGCTTTTTCTAACTGCAATAGTTCGCCTTCGCTCATTTTTTTAACACTTTCGCTAACAATTTTGAGCATATCAAAATCATCATTATCTATGGATAAAAGCAAGCCTTTTGCCAATAAAAAATCGCCCACTAAAACAGCAATTTTATTTTTCCACAAAGCATTAATACTGAAAAAACCCCTTCTCATATCGCTGCCATCCACAACATCATCATGAACAAGGGTGGCTGTATGTAAAAGTTCAATTAAACTAGCGCCTCTATATGTTCTTTCATTCAATTCGCCATGCAATTTTGCACAAAATAAAACAAACATTGGACGCACCAATTTTCCTTTTCGTTTCACAATATATCCCATTATTGTATTCAACAACGGAACTGTGGTTTTCATGCTTTGACTAAAAGTAGTTTCAAACGCAATTAAATCCTTATTGATAGGCTTTTTTATGTCTTCTAATGTTAGGTTCAAAATACTTTTTTTTCTTTTGCAAATTAAACAATAAAATTTTAACTTATTTTTGCATTCGACAAAAATAAATTATTTTAATGCAAACTATCAATCAATACAATTTTAACAACCAAAAAGTTTTGGTAAGAGTAGATTTTAATGTTCCTTTAAATTCTGATTTTCAAATAACCGATGATTCCCGCATTCAAGCCACTATCCCAACAATCAAAAAGATTTTGAACGATGGCGGAGCATGTATCCTAATGAGCCATTTGGGCAGACCAAAAGTTGGGCCAACAGACAAGTTTTCTTTAAAGCATATTGTCGATAGATTGACTTTATTGAGCGGTGCAAAGGTGTTTTTTGCTGAAGATTGCATAGGCGAAAAAGCAGAAAAGTTATCAAAAGCGCTAAAACCGGGTGAAATTTTATTGTTAGAAAACCTTAGATTTCATAAAGAAGAAGAAAAAGGAGATATCCAATTTGCCGAAAAATTATCAAAACTAGGCGATTTTTATGTAAATGATGCATTTGGAACTGCGCACAGAGCACATGCTTCAACTTCTGTTATTGCGCAATTTTTTAATAATAAAAAATGTTTTGGCTTTGTAATGAGTCAAGAAATTGAAAACGCTAAAAAAATATTGGACAATCCACAAAGACCTTTTACAGCAATAGTTGGGGGCGCAAAAGTGTCCGACAAACTATTGATTATTGAAAACTTATTGAACATTGCCGATACAATTATAGTTGGTGGTGGCATGGCCTATACATTTGCAAAAGCAATGGGTGGCAAAATTGGCACATCTCTTTGCCAAGATGAAAGAATGCCATTAACTTTAGAAATAATTAAAAAAGCCAAAGAAAAAGGTGTTAAATTATTGCTGCCAGAGGATAGCAAAATAGCGGATAAATTTTCAAATGATGCACAATCAGCCTTTGCAAATAACAATGAAATTCCAGATGGATTTATGGGTTTAGATATTGGGCCCAAAGCAATAGAAGCTTTTTGCAAAGAAATAAATTTGTCTAAAACTGTTTTATGGAATGGCCCAATGGGTGTTTTTGAAATGCCAAACTTTGAAGCCGGCACAAAAGCCGTTGCCAATGCGGTTGCTAAAATAGCCGACAATGGTGGATTTAGTTTAATTGGAGGTGGCGATAGTGCAGCAGCCATTCATCAATTTGGATTGGCAAACAAAGTAAGTTATGTATCCACAGGCGGTGGCGCATTGCTAGAATATTTTGAGGGCAAGGTTTTGCCAGGTATTCAAGCCATTGAAGAAAATACATCAACGATATAAAAAATTTAATTAAAAAACATTAAGTTTGAAAGCGCAATGAATCAATCGGTATTAATACTTAATCACAAACAAATATGTCATATTTGCAAACGAATAGCTTGGCAAATATATGAGGAAAACATAGACTCTTTCGTTATTTATATCGCTGGAGTTGACAGTCGTGGAATGTTTTTGGCAGAAAAAATAGCTAAAGAATTACAAGAGATAGGACAGTTAGAAATAAAATTATTTAACATTGTAATTGACAGAAACAATTTTGAACCTAGTTTCTATTCTGATTTTCCGCTCAACGATTTAAAAAATGAAGCATTAATTGTTGTAGATGATGTTTTGAATAGTGGAAAAACACTTATTTCATCATTTCTCCCATTAATTCAAAGGCAAGTAAGCAAAATTAGTATTGCTGTTTTAGCATCTAGAAGCCATCGTTTATACCCTGTTGAAGCCAATTTTGTTGGTGTTAGTATGGCAACCACCATTCAAGAACATTTGTTGTTTGACAATACGGATGAAAACAATTTAAAATTAACATTAAACTGAAAAATATTTTCTTATTGTTTTGGCACGATTGTTTTTCTAAAAACACTATTTTACAATATTATAATTTTACAAATCAACATTCATTTTTGAAAGCAAATCAATGAAGTCGCCATACCAATCTAATGTTTTATCTCCCTTATTAGAAACTGAATAAAAAAAATAGCTATATTTGAACCATGAAAAAATTAATTTTCCTTTCTTTACTTACCATCGGTTACAATACAATATTTGCGCAGGTAAAAACATACAGCGGCAAAGTTGGCCTTTCTAATGTATTTGAACCAAATGAAATTTCAAATATAAGTTCTCAAATTATTGAATTTAATAAATCCATGCCCTTTCCACAAGGTTATAATGCTACTAACAAATATGCAGTAACCCAAAAAAGAGAAGCATTAAAACACAATATTTTACCTTTTGAAGGACAAAAAAGAGCAATTGTGACCCCGATAGTTGAGAGTGGATTTAATGGCGCTATGTTTGCTGGCATTCCGAATGATAATAATGTTGCAGTAAACAATGATTCAATGGTTGTGAGTGTTTATAATTCTCAAATTAGAGTTTTTAATCCCAATGGGGTTTTAAAAAAAGCTTGGAATCTTACCTTTTTTCCTAGGGATGTAAAAAACACACAAGCAGGTGGAACAGTTAGAGTTTTAGACAGAAGCTATGATCCAAAAATTGTATTTGACCCGAATAGCAATCGCTTTATTATTGTTTATCTTGAAGGCAGCGAAAGCACAGATACTAGAATAATTGTTTGTTTTACAAAAACAGCGAGCCCTTTGGATGGTTGGAATGTTTATGAAATTAATGGCAATCCAATTGGCGGAAAACAATGGACAGATTATCCTATGATTGCTATCAACAAAGAAAATTTATTTATCACAGTTAATATTTTAAGAGATAGCAGCGATTGGAGAGATGGTTTTTTGCAATCAATTATTTGGCAAACGGATTTAAAAAGTGGCTATGATGGCGATTCATTAAACTACAAACTTTGGTCTAATTTAAAAGACAACAAAAACAAATCCATTTGGAGCATTTGCCCAGTTCAAAAAGGTTTTATCGACAATGAGAAAGGATTGTATTTTCTATCCGTAAGACCAGGCGATGTTAGCAATGACACACTCATCCTTCATCATATTTCCGACAATTTGGTGGGAGGAAATGCACAATATTCTTTCAAAATATTGAAAACAAGTTTACCCTACGGACTGCCGCCAATGGCCCCGCAAAAAACAGCAGGTTATAGACTACAAACCAATGATGCCAGGGTTTTGGGTGCATTTTATGCAAACAATCGCATTCAGTTTGTGCAATCAAGTGCAAATAATATCAATGGCAAATCGGGGGTAATGCACTCCATAATTTTATATCCAATGAATTCGCAACCCAATATTACATCAAAATATATTACTTACAACGATTTTGACATTGCCTATCCGACAATTGCATGTGCTAGCGATGAAAGATACGGACAACAGGCATTAATAACCTTCTCTCACTCAAGCGAAACTGAATTTCCAGGAACATCTGTTGTGCATTATAACAATGAAGGTCTTTATTCAAATCAGGTTTTTACAAAAACTGGCACAGGCGCTATCAATACATTTTTGCCAGACACCAACGAAAGATGGGGCGATTACACTTGTATTCAAAGGGTTTACAACAAAAAAAACGAATTTTGGGTATCAGGTTCTTTTGGCACCCCGATTAACCCACAAGCACCTTCAAACAGCACGAATAACACATGGATTAGTAAAATAAAAATCAATGATTATGAACTAACATTGAATAAAAATGAAATCTCAAGCCAAAGCAGTGCCTATCCCAATCCGGTTAAAGATTTACTTTACATTCCATTAACAATGATAAACAATGGAAAAGTAGAAATTACAATTACGGACATTAATGGAAAATTAATTCAAACTTTATCACAAGATATTAATGCAGGCGAAAACCAAGCTTTTTTGAATGTTTCGAATTTAGCAGAAGGTATTTATATATTTAAAGTAATGTTTAATGGTCAGTTATTTAACAATGGAAAATTCAGTAAATACTAGTTTAGATGTTGGATTAGAATCATATATTGTTTCAAAAAATAATATTGATAGAAATAACATTCCTGATGATGCTATTTATTTGTTGAATAAACCATTTGAATGGAGCTCTTTTAAATTGGTTAAAAGATTGAAATTTTACACTAAAAAAAAACGGGTTGGACACGCAGGAACTTTAGATCCATTAGCAACGGGCTTAATGATTATTTGCACTGGCAAATGTACTAAAATGATTGAACAAATTCAAAATTTAAGCAAAACATATACTGGTGTTTTCAATTTTGGAAAAACAACACCCTCTTTTGATTTAGAAACGGAATTTGACAACACTTATGAATATTCTCATATAGAAAAACAGCAGATTCAAGAAACGATTAAATTATTTAAGGGCGATGTGGTGCAAACTCCGCCTCAATATTCAGCTATAAAAGTGAATGGAACGAGGGCTTATAAAAAAGCAAGAATTGGCGAATATATAGAAATTAAAAGCAGAACAATACATATTTATGAATTTGAGGTTGATGGCGAATTGCCTGACTTAAATTTTGAAGTTAAATGCAGCAAAGGCACTTATATCAGAACATTGGCAAATGATTTTGCAAAAAAATTAGAAAGTGGTTGTTATTTAACAGAACTAAAACGAACTGAAATTGGTTTTTTTAATATAGAAAATGCTTTTGAAATAGAGGAGTTAAAAGAGATTTTGGGCTACGAATGAAAGTATTTTACAGCTTAGATGATTTACCGGTTTTCAACAAAACTGTGTTCACGCAAGGCACATTTGATGGGGTGCACATTGGCCATCAAGAAATTTTGAACCAATTATTAATTGAAAAGCAAAAAAATGGAGGCGAAACATTGGTAATGACATTTTGGCCCCATCCTCGTTTGACATTAAATCCAAGCGATAGTTCAATTAAATTATTACAAACATTAGAAGAAAGAATTGAAAAGTTGAGAAAATGCGGCATAGACAATCTGATTGTGTTGCCATTTGACAAACAATTTAGCCAAATAGAAGCCAAGGATTTTATTGCAGAAATCTTGATAAAAAAACTAAATATTGGTGCTTGTGTTTTTGGATACGACCACCGTTTTGGCAAAGAAAGAAAGGGCGACATAAATTTATTGAAAAAATATGCTGAGGAATATAATTTTAAAGTAATAGAAATAGATGCACAAATAATAAATAATGTTTCGGTGAGCAGCACAAAAATTAGATTAGCATTAAAAGCAGGCGATATTAAAACGGCCAATCAATTTTTAGGTTCAGAATATACCATTTCGGGCGAAGTGGTTGAAGGAAGAAAAATTGGAAGAACTATCGGCTTTCCAACAGCAAATATTCTAATAAAAGATTCTGAAAAACTATTGCCTAAACAGGGCGTTTATGTTGTAAAAAGCATTATAAATCATACAATTGTTTATGGCATGTTGAACATTGGCACCAACCCAACATTTCAAAATTCAGACCTTAAAATTGAAGTGCATTTCTTTGATTTTAATAAAGATTTATACCACCAAACATTGACAATTAACATTTTAAAATGGATGAGAGAAGAAAAAAAATTCGACAGAATAGAAGATTTGGCACTATATTTGCAACTCGATAAGCAAAATGCAATTGAATATATTGAAAATATCTAATATTATACCTATTGTAGTTTGCTTTGTGCTTTTTAATGCATTCACGCCTTCAAAAAAGGTGGAAACAAAAATTGTAGTTAAACATAACCCCGAATTTGATTCCACTTTTAACACTGCTTGGGAACATTATTTAAACACCTTTAATTCAGAAAACTTAAATCCTTATTTATATGATTTCAGCTCATTCAAATCGCCTGTAAATATTTGTTTAACTCCTGATTCAAACGGTTTTGTAATGCCTGTTTGTAACAGTGTAACCTCAAATTTTGGGCCTAGAGGCGGCAAAGCACACAATGGGATAGACATTGATTTGAATACAGGCGACACTGTTGTTTCTGCATTTGATGGTATTGTGAGAATGTCAAAATTTTATTTCGGCTATGGAAACATGGTTGTTGTAAGGCATCCTAATGGTTTAGAAACATTGTATGGACATTTATCTAAAGTTACTGTTGAGCCAGGACAAACCGTAAAAGCAGGCGAATGCGTTGGCTTGGGCGGAAACACAGGACACAGTAGCGGTTCTCACCTCCATTTTGAAATTAGATTTATGGGCCAACCAATTGACCCATCAAAATTTATTTCCTTCGAAAATTTTTCTTTAGTAAACAACGAAATTATAATTGACGAATCAATTTTTACAGCGCCAAAAGTTATCAAAAAACAAAGAGAATCTAAAATTGCGCCTGCCAAAAAAGGTAAAACTTATACCATAAAAAAAGGCGATTCTCTTTATTCAATTGCCAAAAAACACAAAGTATCTGTAACAGAAATTTGCAAAAACAATGGAATCAACAAAAAGATGAAGTTGAAACCGGGCAGAAAACTAAAAGTTTAAATTAATTAAAATTCGTATTAGCATTTTAATCTTATTAGCAAAACTCGAGTAATTTTTCTCAAAATTATTCAATTATCATTGCGACCTGATAATAATTATTAACCGCACCCAAAAGTCGGGTTTTTATATAATATGATTCTTGAAATATTTTAAATGCAAAAAACTCATGGTTGGGAACATTGAATTCATCAAAAAATAATATATCTCCTTTTTTTAAATAAGGCGCTAAACTTGTAAGTGCGTATAGTGTCGAACTAAATAAATCTGCGTCTAAATGAATAATATTTCTTTTGGTGTTTAAATGATTTTCTTTAATGAATGTAGGCAAAGTGTCTTGAAACAATCCTTTTATAAATTGCCCTCTTTTATCTTCAATGTGAGGAATATCAGCCGACATATCTCCTTTTTTAAAAACACCCCAATTTTCTGGCAAACCTTCAAAAGTATCAAATCCCCAATATAAATTGGCACTTTCTTTTGAGTTTTCTAACCACCATTTGAAAGAAACACCTCCACAAACGCCAAATTCCAAATAATTAAACCCTTCTTTGTTATCAATGCTTTTCAGCACTTTATCATACAAATCGTATCTTTTACTATGGTCTCTTTTACCATCAAAAAAATCATTAATCAAAACATCTTTAGGCTGATTGCTAATCCATTTAGATAGCAATAATGTATTTGAAACAGTTAAACAGAAGTGTTGTAAAAAACCTAAATACAAATGGGGACGAGATAAAAGAAGTAAATTCTTAAAAAAAGCGATGAATTTAATTTTGTGTTTTTTCATATTTTAAAATGATTGAATATTGCTTTAAAAAAAGCTGTGCAAATGTATTTAAAAAAAGTTATTTACCAATTAAGTAGCAATCTATTTCTTATTTATTCTTTCACTGTTTATTTTGGCAAATTGCTCCCAACTGCTAGATTTTGCTTTTGATTTTCCTGTTTTCAAACCAAAACCCCGAGGCGCAAACTGAAAACTATGACACACAGCAGCCGCCAACCCATCCGTTGCATCCAAATATGTGGGTATTTCCTCAAACTTCAAAATCTTTTGTAACATATCTGAAACCTGCTCTTTTGATGCATTTCCACTACCCGTAATACTTTGTTTAATCTTTCGCGGTTGGTACTCGAAAATAGGCATATTCCTCATTAAACCAGCTGCAATTGCAACACCCTGTGCCCTGCCCAACTTTAACATTGATTGCACATTTTTTCCAAAAAATGGCGCTTCAATTGCCATTTCATCAGGTTTATAACTCTCAATTAACCCGGTTACTCGTTCAAAAATATGTTTTAGTTTCAAGGCATGGTCGTCAAACTTGTCTAATTTCACTACACCAATGCTTAATAAACTTATTTGAGATTGGTTGATGCCAATAATACCATATCCCATTATATTTGTACCCGGATCGATACCTAATATAATCTTATCAAAATCGCTAATTTCTACTCTTTGCAAAACAGAACAAAGATACATAAAAAATCAAAATGGAATCTATTTTATAATATTTTAAAATGGGTCTTGCCTTTTTTTGTGGCTTGGGCAATATATAGCAAGTATTTTCAAAATCAAAGTTTCTCCTTTAATGCTTTTATCCTTCAAATTGATGAGTTAAAAACCTCTGTTTTTATTATACTTTTAATATTATCAATGTTTAATTGGTTGATTGAAGCACAAAAATGGCGTACAATTCTGCTTACCATAGAACCAATTAGTTTTTCCAAAGCGTTAAAATCAGTGTTGGCCGGCTTGGCAGTTTCTCAATTATTCCCGAATAAAACTGGCGAATACATAGGACGAATGGCATTTGTTTCCGATAACAACAAAATTCAGGCAGCTGTTTTATCTGTTTGGGCTAGCATGAGTCAGTTGATTGTAACGCTCGTTTTTGGCATGGTTTCACTTTTGTTTATTCATCCTTTAATTGACCCTTCGTTTATTTTGATTTGTTTCATAATATTTTTTGTTGCTATTCTAATGTTTCTGTTATTACCAATATTTTCTACAATATTCAAAAAATATGCTTTTTACAATTACATAAAAGATTTTAAACAAGTAGGCAGACAATTAATCCTAGAGGTGTTTTTTTATTCTATTTTAAGATATTTTATATTTGCTATACCTTATGTATTTTTAATAATACTAATGAGTGAAAATGCAATAGATTTACCTTTTTACTTGGTGTTTTTCTCGGTTTCATGCATTTATTTATTACAAACCATTTCTCCTAATTTCATTTTTTCAGATGTTTTAATTAGAATAGCAATTCCTGCTTTGGTTTTCAAAGATTTAATTATTTTCAAAAATCAAATAGAGTATGTGCCTTCATTACTAATATATTTAATTAATGTTGTTATTCCCATGCTAATTGGCACTGTGATAGTATTGTTCTATAAATTTAAAAAAACAACTTTTTGATGTTATTCGTTCTTATATCATTAATTGTATTTTCGATTTATTCGTCCATTATTATTTGGGTGGCTTTTAAATTTAAAAAAACAAGCCCTCTCCTTTTCAATCAAAATGAGCTACCGCCTTGTTCAGTTTTAATACCTATAAGAAATGAATCTGAAAATATTATTCAATTGGTGAAATTGTTGAATGAACAAACCAAGCAATGCAATGGCGAAATAATTGTAATAGACGATTATTCTACAGATGACAGTTATATTAAACTCTTGGGACTAAAAAGCTTGATTGACTTTAAATTAATCAAAAATAATGGTATTGGAAAAAAAGAAGCTTTGCAAACTGGAATAGAACGCGCTGAACACGAAATCATTGTAGCAATTGATGGCGATTGCACACCGTCAAATAATTGGTTAATCATAAGCTTGCAATATTTTGTTCAAAAAGAATTAAATATGCTATGCGGATTGATTCAATTAAACCCTAATAAATCATTGTTTTCTCAATTGCAGGCTGCCGAATCAGCTGCTATTGTTGGCATAAGCGCTGTTGGCCTTAATGCAAAAAGACCTACAACTTGCAATGGTGCAAATTTAATTTTCAAAAAATCTGTTTTCAGCAAAATTGGCGGCTATCAGCAACATTTGCATATAAAATCAGGAGATGACGACTTATTAATGCACGCTTTTTTTCAATTTGATAGCCACAAGGTTTCTTATTTTATTAATAAGGAAGCAATAGTGTTTACTGATGTTGCAAAAAGTTTTAAATCATTTGTGCACCAAAGGTCTAGGTGGCTTAGTAAATCAAAAAGCTATATTTATCCTTACAATAATTGGATTTCTATATTAATCGCCACTCAGCTATTATTCTATTTTTCGTGCATAATTTTGTCCATTTCTTGGGGCAATGGTTACCTTTTATTAGGTATTTTGGTTAAATATGTTTCCGAACTGTTTTATGCCTATCGATTAAATAAGATATTAAAATTTAAGTGGTATTTGATTTTTATAATTCCTGTATATTTATTGTACATTCCTGTTCTATTGATTTTCAAATCAACTGCTAAAACAAGTTGGAAAGAGCGCAACATATAATATAAAAATCAGGTTTTCAGCATTTTAAACAAAAAATAAAGCGTTATAAAATTGTGGAGAGAATTTTGTTTTTATTTAAAAAAAAAACTTAATTTTGCAAAAATATAATTATAAAGAAATCAATGGCAAATACCGGTAAAATTTCACAAGTAATTGGTCCAGTAGTGGATGTGAATTTTGGTGCTGAAAACTCAGCTTTACCAAGAATTTATGACGCACTAGAGGTAACCAAAGGCGATGGAACAGTTGTGGTTCTTGAAGTTCAACAACATTTAGGAGAAAAAATTGTAAGAACAATTGCAATGGATAGTACAGAAGGTTTGGTTAGAGGCAGTCAAGTTACAGACACTGGCCGACCAATTTCTATGCCCGTTGGCGAACTTGTTAAAGGCCGTTTAATGAATGTTATTGGCGAAGCAATTGATGGTATCAATGTTTTAGACAAAACAATTAGCAGACCAATTCATGCGGAAGCGCCTAAGTTTGATGAATTATCGACTGCTGCTGAGCCTTTATATACTGGCATTAAAGTCATCGATTTATTAGAGCCTTATGCTAAAGGTGGAAAAATTGGTTTATTTGGTGGTGCTGGTGTTGGAAAAACAGTTTTGATTATGGAGCTGATTAACAACATTGCAAAAGCATATTCAGGGATGTCTGTTTTTGCTGGAGTTGGCGAAAGAACAAGAGAAGGAAACGATTTGTTGCGTGAGATGATTGAATCTGGCGTTATAAAATATGGCGATGCTTTTGTAAAAAGCATGGAAGAAGGCGGATGGGATTTAAGCAAAGTGGATACTGAAGAGTTGAAAAAATCTCAAGCCACCTTGGTTTTTGGACAAATGAACGAGCCTCCTGGGGCGCGTGCTAGAGTTGCTCTTTCTGGATTAACTATGGCGGAATATTTCCGTGATGGAGAAGGACAAGGACAAGGAAAAGATATTTTGTTTTTTATTGACAACATTTTCCGTTTCACACAAGCAGGTTCTGAGGTTTCGGCACTATTGGGTCGTATGCCTTCTGCGGTAGGTTACCAACCAACATTGGCAACAGAAATGGGTGTAATGCAAGAGCGTATCACTTCAACAACAAGAGGTTCTATTACTTCTGTTCAAGCGGTATATGTGCCTGCGGATGATTTAACTGACCCTGCGCCAGCGACTACATTTACCCACTTAGATGCAACAACCGTTTTAAGCAGAAAAATTGCTGAGTTAGGAATTTATCCTGCGGTGGATCCTTTGGATTCTACATCAAGAATTTTAACGCCTGAGATTTTAGGAGCCGAACATTATAACACGGCTCAAAGAGTTAAAGCGATTCTTCAAAGATATAAAGAGTTGCAAGATATTATTGCTATTTTGGGTATGGATGAATTGAGCGAAGAGGATAAATTAATTGTTAGCCGTGCGAGAAGGGTTCAAAGATTCTTGTCTCAACCATTCTTTGTGGCTACTCAGTTTACAGGTCTTGAAGGTAAATTGGTGGATATTAAAGACACCATCAAAGGCTTTAATATGATTATGGATGGCGAAGTGGATGAGTATCCAGAAGCGGCATTTAACCTTGTTGGAACGATTGAAGAAGCGATTGAAAAAGGCAAAAAAATAATGGCAGATGCTAATAAATAGACCCTTATGCAAGTAGATATTTTAAATCCAGACGCAACACTATTTAGTGGCGAAGCAGAAGTGGTAACACTTCCTGGCATTATGGGAAGCTTTCAGATTTTAAAAAACCACGCTTCCATTATTTCAGCTTTAAGCAAAGGCACTATAACCATTGACAGCAATAAAGAAAAAACCACATTTGAAATTAAAGGCGGTATTGTTGAGGTGCTGAAAAATAAAGTCGTTGTGTTGGTGTAAATCAAAACCAAATTATATTAAAAAAAGCTGTTAGATATTTTCTAACAGCTTTTTTTGTAGGGTTGCGATGCGTGTTTTATAGCGATAAGTTTTGCAAGAGGCTTATGGCATTTATGATTTTCTTTTCTTTATATAAATCTTTAAACGAAGTTTGAAAAGCTGAAATATTTTTAAGCGTAATAAGAATTCTAATTTTAAAATAGTCCAAACTATTTTAAATGCCGACCAGCTCCGCCTTATAAATTCTTTTTTATAAAATAAAAAAGTACAATTTCTTGAGCGGAGACATAGCTTAAAACAGGACAATTAAGTGCAGTGTTGATTGGACTATGTTGGAAGCATTATCGGTATTACTTGCTTTTTAGTGCTGTTGTGTGGAGGTTTAATTGCATATTATAAATTAAATTTCTTTTGGAAAAGGGTCGGGAAAACTCTTTTTACTTTCAAATTGTTTATATTCGGTGTCTTGCAATAAACATTTTTCAAGGTCGGCAATCATTTTTTCTTTTTCTATGTCCTGTCCAATAAATACCAACTCATTCATTCTGTCGCCCCATTGCTTGTTCCATTTGCTTTCAATAAATACTCTGTTATCAGCAAAGGATTGATATTTTAAACGCTCATTAAAAGACATACTTGCCCACCATACCCCCGCTTTTTCGAGTCGCGATGAACCACCAGCTTGACTAAAATTAATAGCATCGTCTGGCCTTGATGCTAACCAAAATAAGCCCTTAGCTCTCATTATGCCATTAGGGTAATCTTCATTAATATATTTCCAAAGCCTTTCTGGATGAAATGGTTTTTGGTTTCTAAAAACGAATGATGAAATACCGTATTCTTCTGTTTCGGGTATATGGATTCCCCCTTCCAACTCTTTTTGCCAACCTGCAGAAGTTTGGGCTTCTTCAAAATCAAATAGTTTGGTGTTTAAAATTTCTTTTGGATCCACTTTACTAAAATCTGATGCAATAATTTTCGCACCTGGGTTTAACTTTTGAATAGCTGCTTTTAAAAGCCCAACTGTTTTTGCATCTACCAAATCCGTTTTGTTTAAAATAATCACATTGGCAAATTCTATTTGGTCGGTTAGTAAGTTTACAATAGTTCTATCATCGCCTTCCATATCTGTTAACTTGCGGTCAACCAATAATTCATCCGTGCCAAAATCATCAAAGAAATTGAAACAATCCACCACAGTAACCATTGTGTCAACATAACTAAATTTGGAAAGGTCAATGCCTTTTTCTTCGTCCACAAAACTAAATGTTTGAGCCACTGGCAATGGCTCGCTTATGCCTGTGCTTTCAATTAACAGGTAATCAAATCTGCCTTCGTTGGCTAACTTTTCTACTTCTATCATCAAATCTTCCCTCAGCGTGCAACAAATACATCCGTTGCTCATTTCTACCAATTTTTCTTCCGTTCGCGAAAGCACATTTTGCTCATTTATAAGCCTTGCATCTACATTTACTTCGCTCATATCGTTTACAATTACAGCTACTTTTAAGCCTTCTTTATTGTGCAAGATGTGGTTGAGCAATGTTGTTTTTCCTGCTCCAAGGAAACCGCTTAATACGGTTACGGGTAATTTTTTTATGGCTGTTGTTGTCATTTAAAACTTTCTATTTTTATTATTTGAATTTTGTTGGAACGAGAAATTAGCCCTGGATTTATTCCCGCTTGTCCTTCGGGAATTTCTTTATTTAGTTGTTTATAATAAGTCACCCAAGCAGGGAAAAAGGCGTTTGTTTTAGGGTTTTTAAAAGTCATTGGCTCTAAAACGAAAAAATTATTTTTGTTATTGGCTTCCTTAAATACTTCATAAAGCAATTCACTACAATACAATTTTTGATTGTTCAATAAAAACGCATCATCATAGGGTTGCCCTATGAGTTGTTTTGCATTTCCCGTTGCTTTGCTTATGAGATTTTCATATTGGTGTTTCACTCTGCCAACAGCAATGTTTTTTATTTCAGCAGTATCTCCGCTGCGGGCAAAGAAGTTTTGTAATGAATTTACCTGCACTTTATGGCCAATTGCTTCAATTACTTTTAGTGTATCATTGATGTTCACAACCATTGCACAATGAGAAAAATCCTTGCCATCTACGCCTTCGGTTACTGTTTCAATTGCATCGCACAACTGTCCACAATCCAAATTTTGAAAAAGCAAATCTCCTGCTTGTAAACCTTTGGTTTGTTGCGCGTGATTGCAACTTGGGGCTAGGTTGCAGCAATAGCAGAACATGATTATATTAATTATCCTAATTTTCATTTTCGTCTGGTTTTGTAAATTGTTTGTAATATTTAATATTTAATAGATGTCCCGTAATGATTAGTAGCGCAAAAAAATATCCTGAATAATGCAGCCAATGAAATTCTTCTTGTAATAAGGTAGAAAACAAAAATCCCCAAAAAGAAACCCACAGCAAAAAAGAATTTTTGGGATGTGTTATTTTTTCAGTTGCTTTTAAAATCGAGATGAAAGAAATAATTAGAAATAAATATTTAAAAAACGGATTTGTTAAAAAACCTGCTCCAAAAGCTATTAATAGTGGTGTTGCGATACAATGCACTAAGCAAATGGATGAACTTAAAACACCTATTATATCTGCTTTATTTAGTTTGATAGTGTTGATCATTTTTGAATTGTTAAAGTTTGTGATAATATTTGAGTAATGCTGCTAAGCATAAAGCAAAACAATAGCGATTGATCTACAAATTGTTTTGTTTAATTCTTTGTGTAAGCAATTATTACTGAATATGCTTTTCAATATAGACCAAATAATTACTATGCTTGATTGTCCTATTTTTATGCTGTATAGCCATTTACTCCCCAAATTTAGGGATAAAATTTTATGCGGACATCATATAAATTATTTTGATGCAATAAAATTTAAAATAAAGTGCTATAAGTTTTATAATTTGCCTATAGCACTTTAATGAAGAAATGAAAGTATTTTAATTAATGTTCATGCACTTCAAAGCTATGTTTTGCCGTTGCAGTTTTTCCTGACTCGTTTTCTGCTACAACAATAAAATCTACTTTCTGACCATCGGGAAGATTGCCAATTACAAAGAATGAATTAAAAGTAATACTTTTGGAATGCGAATGGCGCTTAAGATGCCATAATGTGTCATTTTGTGGTTGGGTAATAAAATAGCACTTCGCCTCTTCTAATTCGTGTTCATCAGTTATTACTGCATTTACAAAAGCCGTGTCTCCCGTTTCATACTCTGCTTTTTTAGGGTCGTTAATTGTAATTTTTGGCACAGAGTCGTGGTTGTGCTTGTGATCGTCATCGTGGGCATCTTTCTTGCAAGCATTTAAAAGAATAATAGAAAGCGCAACTGTTGTTAAAATTTTTTTTTTCATTTTTTTTTGTAATTGTTAATAATGCTGCAAAGATAATAATTAACTTTGCAAATGCAACTGTGTTGCATTAAATTAAATAAAAAATAATGAAAGTTGTAAGAAATACCAATGCAAAAACAGAAATTCAAGAATTAATTATCTCTTCAACTGTTGCTCTTTCACACAGTGAAATTCAAAAATCTTTAGAAGGACTTTGTGATAGAGTAACAATTTATCGTGTATTGGAAAGATTGTTGACGGAAGGAATCATTCATAAAATAGTCAATCTAGATGGAGTTGTAAAATATGCTGGCTGTCATTCGTGTGTTATAAAACATAACCATAACCACATTCATTTTAATTGTACAAAATGCAAGTCTCTTACTTGTCTTGAAAATGTTCAGCCGTCATACAAGTTGCCAAAAAACTACAAAGTTAGTGAAATGAATTTTACTTTGTCAGGTCTTTGTCCTAAATGTTTGTAATGCAATGAAACCAAAAAGAACAATTGTAAAAAGGACAAAAAGCTGCGTTTTCTCAATAGTACACTAACAGCACTATTACATTGCTTTGAAAGGGTTTGAGCATGTTTTAATTGGGGTTAGAGGGTAATTTGAAATGGTTTTGGAGGAAAGCAGGACTTTATGCGGCTCTGTCAATTCGAAAAGGCTCTTTATATAAAAATGTATAAAGTCGGTTAGGATGAAATCATTCGTTCAAATGTGTTTGATTTATAAGTAATTGGTTTAAATTCGTAATTCTGAATTGACACCTACAATATAGAATAATAAAAAAATCCCCAAACCGAGGTATTCCCTATTGGCAATTAAACCTAATTAAAAATTAAAACCACATTAGCATAAGAGATATAAGAAATCACTAATGTCCGATAAAACTTTAAAAAACGATTTTTTGAAAATTTAGTAATTAATAATCAGATAGTTATGTTTTTTATTATATGTTTTCTAAAAACACGCTAACCAAAAAGCATTAATTGGTCTTTATAATTTGTTTGTGTATCCCAGTTTTTTTCGGGATTTTCAAAAAAATTCAGTAGTTGTATAAA
>Ga0209702_10002001_pt1 | contig 37013 bp, 34 predicted proteins | sample FRY01_FD_187210 | JGI IMG/M metagenome (GOLD analysis project Ga0209702, IMG submission 187210) | Freshwater microbial communities from Lake Fryxell liftoff mats and glacier meltwater in Antarctica - FRY-01 (SPAdes) (version 2) | ecosystem: Environmental > Aquatic > Freshwater > Ice > Glacier...
TTCATTGATTGTAATCTCTCTAAATATTTTTCAACCGCTAATAAGTCAGTATTACCGCCAGTTGTAGCTGATGAACTAACTGCATATAAAAATCCCGAGCTCAATTCGTCTAGTCTTTTTATTCTTGCATCTGTAGTTTCAGGTGTAACTAAGAAGATAAAATCCAATCCATACTTTTTTATAATTTTACCATATTCATTTTCGAATTCAAACTCAGGCAAGTCGGGCAATATCAACCCATCAACTCCAGCTTCAACTGCAGCTGCACAAAATTTTTCGAACCCGAATTGTAAAACAGGATTCATATACCCCATTAAAATAATTCCTTTATCAGCAAGTAACGGATTGCTTCTGCAATTAGCTAATTGATCAAACAAAACTTGTATTGTCATTCCGTTGATCAATGCAACGCTACTACTTTCTTGAATAACTGGACCGTCTGCTAGAGGATCACTATAAGGCATTCCTATTTCAATTATATCTGCTCCGGCTTCAGCGAGAGACTGCATAATTGTTATAGTATCATTCAATGCAGGATATCCAGCAGTGAAGTATACATTTAATACTTTTTTTGTTTTATTATCAAAAATGTTCCTAATTCTTTTCATACAATTTAAAATACTGCGATTACAAAAATTTCATATAAGTGTCCAAATCCTTGTCTCCTCTTCCACTCAAACAGATTACTACAACATCGGAGGGCTGTAAATTCATTTTACCCAATACCGCAAAAGCATGTGCAGTTTCTAATGCAGGAATAATACCTTCTGTTTTACTTACATGAAATGCCGCTTCCATTGCTTCATCATCTGTTGCGCTTAAAAATATTCCTCTCCCACTTTCATATAAATTTGCATGAATTGGACCAACACCCGGATAATCTAACCCAGCTGAAATACTATGTGGCTCTACTACTTGTCCGTCTGCAGTTTGCATTACCAAACTTTTACTGCCATGCAAAATACCTGGCTTACCTAATTGAGTAGTAGCGGCACTCATGCCACTATTTACACCATGACCAGCTGCTTCAACTGCCACCAACTTCACCGACAATTCATTTAAATAATGATAAAATGCGCCTGCAGCATTACTTCCACCACCTACACAAGCTACTACATGCGTTGGTAGCTCAGAACCAGTTTTAGCTTTTAATTGAATGCGAATTTCTTCACTAATAATACTTTGAAAGCGAGCAACCATATCGGGATATGGATGTGGACCAACTACACTTCCAATAATATAATGTGTATCAATAGGATGATTTATCCAATCGCGTATTGCTTCATTGGTAGCATCTTTTAAAGTTTTGCTTCCACTTGTTGCAGGTATTACAGTAGCTCCTAACATTTTCATACGAGCAACATTGGGCGCTTGTCTCTCAATATCTTTTTCGCCCATGTAAACAATACATTCCATTCCTTTCAGCGCACATACAGTTGCAGTGGCAACCCCATGCTGACCGGCGCCAGTTTCTGCAATAATTCTAGTTTTTCCTAACTTACGAGCCAATATAATTTGACCGATTGTATTGTTTATTTTATGAGCACCTGTATGGCATAGATCTTCTCTTTTTAAGTAGATGGTAGTATTAAATTCTGCACTTAATCTTTCTGCTAAAAACAAAGGAGTTGGTCTACCTGCATAATCTTTTAATAACGATTTAAATTCTTTAATAAAAGACGGATCTTTCATTATAGAAAGATATTGCTCTTTTAAAATAGCCACATTGCTGTGCAACATTTCGGGAATATATGCTCCTCCAAATTGCCCATAATAACCTTGTTCTGTTGGATTTTGATAGTTCATCATACTACTTAGATTTTTCATAATTCAGTTGTAATAATATTAATCCCCTGCTTTCATCAATTCGCTGAACCATTTTATTATAATTATAATAAATTTTAAAAGTATCAAATTGATCAATTCTACCATCCGCATTATACTGCACTTTCTGATTTCCAATTTCGGCAATTAAGTCGTTGTAATTATACCTAAACCCAATAGTTCCGATACGATCTACTCTACCAGAAAAATCATACATAATAGGGGCAGTTCCAATTAAGTTTACAAATCCTTGATAATTATAGCCAATTTTAACGTCGCCAATTTGTTCAACTTTATTAGCAGTATTGTAAATTATTGTGCCATTCGCGGTTGTTTTAACTTCTGTTAAAAATCCTTTCTCCGATAAAACCACATAAATAGTATTAAGTGATATACGATAAGCGGCTTTCCCCTCCTGTGTTATAAATATATTCTGCAATTGCTGGGCCATTGCATTTTGCACAAGAAATATTAACATCAAAAGGAAAATAATTCTTTTTATAAAATAACTCATACAATTGCTTTTATTTGTTGAATAAATTGCTGCAACAATTTCATGTCTTTAACACCTGGTGCTTTTTCAAATTTACTATTTACGTCTAAAGAAAATAAATCCTTTGCCACCGATGTTTTTGCAAATGTTGCTAATTGATCAACATCATCTGGACCAATTCCGCCACTTAAAAAAAATGGCTTCCCAACATTTAGTCCATTCAATATTTCCCAATTAAACTTTTCGCCAGTCCCTCCATAAGCTGCTCCAGCAGTATCAAATAAAAACATATCAACTATATCAATATAATCTTTTACTTTCCAAAGTAAATTGTCGTCATTTCGCAATCTAAATGCTTTAATTACAGTAACATAATTGGCAATTTTTTCGCAATACTTTGGCGTTTCGTCTCCATGTAATTGTACAAGGTATAATCCACAGTCGTCTACCATCTTCAAAACAGTATCAATCGATTCATTTACAAAAACACCTACTTTGTTAATTTGTTGACCTTTTGCTTTTTTTATTTCGCTTGGCTGAACATGTTTTAAAATATAGCGTGGCGATTTTGGATAGAAGATTAATCCACCAAATTCTACTCCCATTTCATCTAATTGTAAGAGCTGTTCTACACTATTTAATCCACAAACTTTAGCCCGCATATTGTTTTGCTTTTAATTGCGTTACAAAATCGGCAAAAGCAATCGAAGGACTTGGTTCTTTCATAAAATGTTCTCCTATTAGAAAACCCTTAAATCCAGCTTCTTGTAAAGTTACTATTGTATTTACATTATTGATACCACTTTCTGCAATAGCAAGTTTTGTGGACGGTATTAGTTGAATCAATTGTAAAGAGATATCAATACTAACTTCAAAATTTTTAAGATTTCGGTTATTTACTCCAACCAAATCTACCTCATCACAGATATGTTCAAGTTCTTGTTCATTATGAATTTCTAATAATACTTCTAAACCAATACTTTTAGCAAGAATAGCCATTTGTTTTACTTCTTGTGGACTTAAACATGCAGCAATCAATAAAATCACTTCGGCGCCAAATGCTTTTGCTTCAATAATTTGAAACTCATCTATCATAAAGTCTTTTCGTAAAATTGGAACTTCATTAATGGTAGCTAAAGTTAAATCGGCAAGTTGTCCTCCAAAAAATTCAGTATCCGTTAAAATCGACAATCCAGAGGCACCATTTTGAGCATACGCTTTTGTTACTTCTTCTACAGAAGAATGATCATTAATAATTCCTTTGCTTGGCGATTTTCGTTTGAACTCACTAATAATACCTGTTTTAGAAGGATCTAATAAAAACGCTTTTAAAGAAAGAGATGCTTTATTAAAAAAATATTCCTTTTCTAATGAAGCAATGCTGGTTTCCATTTTACGGCTAGCTACTTCAACTTTTTTATGCGCAATAATTTTATCTAAAATATTCATACTTATTCCTTATTATAATGCTTATTGCAATTCAATTAATTTTGTTAATCCATTATAAGCTTTTCCGCTTTCTAAACTATCCACTGCAGCACTATAAGCTAAGTCATAATTTGCATAATTTCCTGTACAGTTCAAAGCCATTGCTGCATTGGCTAATACAACTGCATTTTGACTCCAAGTTCCTTCTCCTTTAAGAATTTTGGCGAATATTTTAGCAGATTCTTCAACTGTATTACCGCCATAAATATCTTTAGGTTGTACCATTCTTTTACCTAGTTGCTCAGGAGTCATTATACTTTCTCCTTTATTAGTAATCACTTTAGTATCACTTGTTAATGATATTTCATCATAACCATCTAAGCTATGAATGATTGTAAATGGCTTGCCGGTTTGTTGTAATAAATAATTGTATATACGTGCCATTTCTAAATTGTAAACACCTACTAATTGAAAATCTGGCGAAGCAGGATTTACCATTGGCCCGAGCATATTAAAGAATGTTCGTACGCCTAAACTTTTTCTGATTGGTCCAACTACTTTTAATGCAGGATGAAACATCGGCGCATGTAAAAAGCAAATATTGGTTGCATCTAATTCTTTTTGTAAAGCTGCATTATCGTTTTTAAACCTATACCCTAATTGTTCCATAACATTAGAAGCACCGCTTATAGTAGATGCACCATAGTTGCCATGTTTTGCCACTTTTTGATTAGCACCAGCAACAATAAAACAAGCCAATGTTGAAATATTGAAAGAGTTTTTACCATCGCCACCAGTGCCAACTATGTCCATAATTTTGCCTCCTATGAGTTTAACTTTAACAGAAAGTTCTAATAAAGCATCTCTAAACCCTTGTAATTCTTCAATGGTAATACTTCGCATTAAATATACTGTGATGAAAGCAGTAATCTCCGAATCGTTGTATTGATTGTTTGATATACCCAACAAGATTTCTTTGGCCTTATTGCGCGACAAAGTTTTGTGTTCAAATAAGTATTGTAATATTTTTTTCATTTTTTCAACCAATTTTTAATGATGGTTTCTCCGTCTGGAGTTAGAACGCTTTCAGGATGGAACTGAACTCCTTGAACATCATATTGTTTATGTTGTAATCCCATAATTAATCCACTGTTGTCACGAGCAGTAATTTCTAAGCAATCCGGAAAATCTTGTTCACTTACCACCCAACTATGGTATCTGCCTACTATAATTTCTTGAGGAAGCGAGTTGAATAGTGAATTTTGCGTACCAAGAATCTCATTATCAATTGTAATTGGAGTTGCAACGCCATGAAAAACAGTAGATAAATTTACAAGCGTTCCTCCAAATGATTCTCCAATAGCTTGATGTCCTAAACAAACACCCAATATACTTTTAGTTGGTGCATAGGCTTTAATTAAATCGAGTAACATTCCAGCTTCGGATGGTATACCTGGACCGGGTGATAAAATTATTTTATCATAATTAGCTACTTGCTCCAAAGCAATTTCATCGTTACGAAAAACATCCACAGAAACATGCGTAATTTTTGCCACCAAATGCACCAAGTTGTAGGTGAAAGAATCGTAATTATCAAAAACTAAAATATTCATTGTATTTTTTCCGCCTCCTTTGCAGCCGTCTTTAATGCATTTAACTTATTATTTACTTCTTGTAATTCGCTCTCAGGAACACTTGCAGCAACTATTCCTGCACCAGCCTGATAAATGAGTGTATTGTTTTTACATAATAAAGTACGAATCATAATCGCATGATTACAACTGCCATTGAATCCAATAAAACCAATACCACCTCCATAATAACTTCTGTTGGTAGGTTCTAAAGAATCGATAATAGCCAAGGCTTTAATTTTAGGAGCACCGCTTAATGTTCCTGCCGGAAATGTTTTTGCCAATAACTCAAAAGGATTTTGATCTGGTAAAACATCACCAGATACTTCACTAACTAAATGTATAACGTGACTATAATATTGAACTTGTTTATACTTACTTACTTCTACGTTGGTGCAAACCCTGCTTAAATCATTACGGGCTAAATCGACCAACATAACATGTTCCGCGTTTTCTTTAACATCATTTATTAAACGCTCAGCAGCAAGTTGGTCTAAAGCATCATCACCTGTTCTTTTAAATGTGCCTGCAATAGGGTGTACAATTGCTTTGCCATTTTGAATGATCAATTGCGCCTCAGGCGATGAACCCATCAATTTATAATCACCGTAATCAAAGAAAAATAAATAAGGAGAAGGGTTGATGCTCCGTAAAGCTCTATAAACATTGAACTCATCTCCAATAAAATTTTGTTCAAAGCGGCGACTTAATACAATTTGAAAAACATCACCCCTCATACAGCTTTTAATACCTTGATTCACCATTTCTAAAAAGTGATCGTTAGTCATATTAGAACGCTCATCTCCTATTAATTTAAAAGGAAACTCAGGAACATCTTTACTTTTTATTAATGATTCAACAGTTAATAAATCACTTTCAATTCCATCAATTTCATTTTCAGAAAGTATAAGTTCATCTTTAAAATGATTAAAGGCAATTACATACTGATACAAACGGTATCGCATTAAAGGAATTGACTGAGGCTCTTTTTGAGTAAGTGTAACTTTATCAAAAAATTGTACAGCATCAAAACTAGTATACCCATAAAGACCTTGTGCAAATTGAACCGATTTATCGTCATTTTTATTCACTTCAAATTTTTGCATAAATTCCCAAACTAAATTGGGAACATTATTGTCTGCACTGATATTTATTTTTTCTGGTTGATCTCCTGGAAGTTTAAATTCAACATTTTTTGCAGAACTAATTTCAATACCAGCAATAGCATTGATACAAATAAAGGAATAGCTATTATCGGATGAATGATGGTCGGTACTTTCTAAGAGAACAGTGTCTCTATAACGATCTCTTAAGCGAAGATAAATGCCAACAGGAGTATAAATATCTCCCAACATTCTCTTGCTTGTAGTATTTATAGTTATTTTTTTCATTGCTGTATTTCAGTTCATTCATTAAATAAAAAAACCCCGGTTTTTCCGGGGCTTTGAAAATATTCAATCAGTATTGGCTATGCCATTACAGTCCCCGTTTGGAATCTGAATGCCACCACCAATATTTGGTTATCATTGTCATAAGTATGCAAAGATGTGGTTTTGAATGGGAATTACAAAAAAAATTAACATTTAATAGCTCATTCGAATAAAAATAAAATGAATATTGGCAATTTTGTAACAGCTTTTCTCCGATTTTTGATAAAAATTACAATATGCCTAAATCAATTCCAGTTTTCGTTGCTTTTTTATTGTTATTTCTAAGTATAAGTAAAGTAAGTTTAGCCAACAACCCTGATGCTATACTTGGGTTTTGGAAAACAGGAGAAGGCAATGCCGTTGTGCAGATATACAAACAAGATGATCAATATTTTGGGAAAATTGTTTGGTTAAAAGAGCCTAATGACCCAAAAACCAATAAGCCAAAAGTTGATGTAAAAAATGAAGACCCTAAGTTAAAAGGAAGGCCAGTAATGGGAATGGTTAATTTAAGAGAATTTAAGTTTGTAAAAGAAAACCATTGGGAAGAAGGTAAGATTTATGACCCAAAAAGTGGTGAAGATTACAGTTGCAAAATTACTAGCAAGGATGCAAACACCATTGAAGTAAGAGGTTATGTAGGAATAGCTATGTTCGGCAGAACAGATACTTGGAAACGTCAAAATGTTAAATAGTTATAAACTAACTAAGTTTAAACTAATATTAAAGTATAATGCATTACCCAATGTTGTTTTAATAACTTCATTGTCTTTACCTCCATTGTATCGATCAACAACATTAAATCTACCGTTCGTACGAATACCAGATTGAATACTAATCCACCAAAATCCAAATAGGCTTCTTTCATACGTAAGTCTTGTTTTTATTTCACCTCTTTGTAAAAAACTAGTATTAGAAAACCCATTATAAATAGCATATTGATTGCCTTCTAGTTCATAGCCTGCAAAGAGCATCGACTTTTTATTGATATTTCTTCTAACCGCAGCTTTTGCAGGAAAAACGGATTCAATACCCCACTTATCATTGAATGTTTGATTGTATAAGATAACAGGAATAATGATTGGTCTACCTAATCTGTAAGTTCTTGATACACCAATACCCCACATTAGATTTTCCGTAGGTTTCCATCCATATACAACAGACCCGCTATAAGTAAGCGCTTTATTAGTAATACTCAACCCACTATTCTGCATTTGCCAGTTGGCATCTGCAATTGCTTGAAACAATAAAAACTTTTTTTCATTCAACGGCTTAAATACAGTTAATGAAACCCCTGCACTGTGCAGACCATTATTGTTCAAAGATTGATACAATGGATAAGGGGACGAATAATCGGGGCCATTAAATGCTGTTCTCCAATAGTTTCCAGCCAAATTAATGATCAAGTTATTTTTGGATACGATTGGAGTGTAAAAACCAACCCTCATACCTGAAGCATTATCGTATCGAAGTGTTTCATTGAATGGAGAAGGTGTTGCTTTAAAATCAAATCCACCTTGGTATTCATATCCAATTGAAATAAATCTATTAGGAGTTTGGTTTAATACTTTTTGAGTACAATACCTTTTAGTTGGTTTTTCATCTACGTCTGAAAAAGAAAAAGATGATGCTTTATTAACAGTAGTATCAGTTTGTGCAAATACAAAAGAAAGCGGCAAGCAAACAATCAAAGCAATTATTTTTTTCATAATTCAGTATATACTACAAAAAAAACGAATAGTTTCGAATATACCAATTGAAAATTTATAGCTAACAGCTATAAAACCCCTTTAGTTGAGGGCAATTGATTAGATAATGGATCTCGCTTCACCGCCATTCTGATGGCTTTGGCAAAAGCTTTAAAAATGGCTTCTATTTTATGGTGTTCATTATCTCCCTTACATTCTATATTAATATTGGCTTTAGCGCCATCGCTGATTGATTTAAAAAAATGGAAAAACATTTCTGTAGGCATCTCTCCTACTTTTTCGCGTTTAAATTCTGCATTCCATACCAACCAATTTCTTCCTCCAAAATCAATCAACACTTTGGCTTCTGCTTCATCCATAGGTAATGCAAAACCGTAACGTTCCATCCCACGCTTGTCGGCTAATGCCAAAGCAAAAGCTTCTCCTAATGCAATGCCTGTATCTTCAATAGTATGGTGTTCATCAATATGTAAATCGCCCTTAGTTTCAATGGATAAATCCATTTTACCATGTCGGGCAATTTGCTCTAACATATGATCGAAAAAGCCTAAACCTGTATGGATATTGGCTTTCCCTGATCCATCTAAATTCAACTCAATATGAATTTTTGTTTCGTTGGTATTTCTTGTATGAGAAACCTTACGCAAGCCTAATTTTAAAAAAGTATAAATCTCTTTCCAGTTAGTTGTTTCCAAAACAATTGTAGATGTATAATCTAATTGCTGTTCAGATGTTAACTCATGTAAAGAAGATTTGAAATAAATGGCTTTACAACCTAAATTTTTAGCCAATTGAATATCACTCCAACGATCTCCAATAACAAATGAATTTGCAAGATCGTATTGATCATTATTCATTAAGTGCTGAAGCAAAGCAACACCGGGTTTTCTTGTTGGTTGATTGTCTGCAGCAAAAGTTTTATCAATAATCATTTCATCAAAAACAAAACCCTCACCTGCTAAAGTCCTAAGCATTAAATCGTGATAAGGATGAAATTTATTTTCGGGGTAGCTTGTAGTACCCAACCCATCTTGATTGGTTACCATTACTTTATAAAAATCAAAATCCGCAGCAATCATTGATAAGGTAGAGATTGCACCAGGGATAAAACTGGTTTTTTCAACAGCATCAACTTGAAAGTCACCCGGTGGTTCTTGTAAAACCACTCCATCTCTATCTACAAATATAATTTTTTTCATTACTTCATTTTTGCTCTTACTGCTTTTACTTCTGCGGCAGTTACTGCAGTTGATTTATTCCCAAAAGAACTTCTTATATAAGTTAAAACATCTGCTATTTGCTGATCCTTTAAAAATGCATGAGAAGCCATTGGATTTTCATAGGTCTCTCCATTAATTTCGAGAGGAGTATTTAATCCATTTAAAACAATACCAATTACTCTTTGCTTATTGCCATTTACATAGTCCGTTCCACTCAATGGTGGATTCATTCTTGGAACTCCACCACCATCTGCTTGGTGACAAGAGAGACAATATCTATTATATACTTCTTTACCTCTTGCTTTGCTAGTTGATGTACCAGTTTGTGATTGAAGAATAACTACAATTCCAATAATTAGTAAACTGCTAATAAATATTTTTTTCATCAATTAGATAATTATTTATTATAACTAATTTTCCAGATATTCCCTTTATTGTCGTCCGAAACATACAAAGATCCATCAGGGGATTGTGCTAATCCACAAGGACGATATTTTGCTGCGCTTAAATTAGTAACAGATTCCATTCCAGAAAATCCATCAGCAAAAACTTCCCATTTGCCGGTAGGTTTACCATTTTTCATTGGAACAAAAACCACATAAAATCCTTCTTGAGGTTCTGGTGCTCTATTCCAACTACCATGAAAAGCAATAAAAGCACCATTCTTATATTTAGCAGGAAACTGATTACCAGTATACATTAACAAAGCATTAGGAGCCATGTGGCCGGGGAACCCAACCAATGGAGAAATTGCTTTTTCAGCACCAGTTAATTTACCATTACCACCATATTCTGGGTTTAAAATATTCTTGTTTTGTAAATGATCCCAATGAGCATAGGGCCAACCACAATCATCTCCTTTCTTAACCATATAAAAAGTTTCGGAAGGCAATTCAGCACCTTGCTTTTGATCATACAATGATGGATAATGTTGAAATAACATATCTCTTCCATGAACAGTAATAAACAATTCATTTACTTCTGTATTCCAATCTAAACCTACACAGTTCCTTATTCCTGTTGCATAACGAACTCCCTCTTTGTAAGATTGATTTAGTTGATCTGATTTAAATTGCCATATACCTCCTGCAGTTTCTAAAATAGGACAAGGCATTTTTCCTTTTGAACCTTGTTGACGATCTTGTTCTTGACAAACATTGGTGGGGGCACCAATATTTACATAAATATTTCCTGCATCGTCTAAAGTTATTGACTTTGAATTGTGCTGACCTTTGTTTACTAACCCTGTAATAATTTTTTCGGGATTAGCTGTATCAACACCTTCTTTGCTATTGGTTAATTTATAACGAAATACTTCTGAATTAGAAGAAGCATACAGATAACCATTTTTAATGGCGATGCCGGTACCTACATAATTACCAAAATACAATGAATCATCAATTAAGCCATCTTTATTTGAATCACGTAAACGAATAATACCTCTTCCTTTATTTAGTCTCTCCAATTTTAAGAATAAGTCGCCATTACTATTAGCAACAATATGCCTAACCCTGCCCAAATTAACAGCAACTGAAGTTGTAGTAAAGTCTTGTGGAGTTATAATTGTTACTCCAGATGGCTGAGCAACACAAGCACTCAGCGTTACGTATGAGGCAATTAAAAGAAAAGTAAATTTCATAAATATATTTATTAAGTAAAATTAAGCATTCAATTGATACCAATCTTGCATAGCATCCACTAATATTGTATTTTCAAGTTCAGTTCCAACAGTAATACGCAAACAATCGTTACAAAGCTTCACTTGACTTCTATCTCTAACAACTATCCCTTTATCTAGTAAAAATTCATATACTTTTCTTGCATTGTTAATTTTAACTAGTAAAAAATTGGCATCGGAAGGATACACTTTTTCTACAGTTGGCATTAATTTAAAAACTTCTGCTAATGCATCCCTCATGTCTACCAATAACTTAATCATATCATTCACCTGCCCTATTTCATCTAACGCTTTCAATGCCAATTCTTGTGTAGCTTGATTAATATTATAAGGAGGTTTTACTTTGTTTAATACTTCAATTATTGATTGAGAAGCAAAAGCCATGCCTAGTCGCAAACCCGCCAATCCCCATGCTTTACTAAAAGTTTGTAAAATTACTAGATTAGGGTAATCAGCTAATTCTTGTATAAACGATTTTTGCTTCGCGAAATTGATATAAGCTTCATCAATAACTACAATGCCATTAAAATTATTCAACACCGTTTCTATATCAACTCTATTGATTGAATTGCCTGTTGGGTTATTGGGAGAGCAAATCCAAATGATTTTGGTATTTGCATCTATCTGATTTTCTAAATGAATTAAATCGAGTTGAAAATCATCTAACAAAGGAACTTTCTTTATTATAATATCATTGATATTAGCACTCACTTCATACATTCCATAAGTAGGCGGACAAATAATTATATTGTCTTTGCCTGGCTCACAAAAACTGCGGAACAACAAATCGATGCATTCATCACTTCCATTACCCAAAAAAATATGCTCAGCAGCAATTGCTTTTATGATAGCGATTTTTTGTTTGATAGCAACCTGATGAGGATCCGGATAACGATTGTACCATTTCATTAAAGGTGATCCTAAACTGTTTTCATTGGCATCTAAAAAAACTTTTGCCTCACCGCTGAACTCGTCGCGCGCAGATGAATAAGCAACTAATTGCTTAATATTTGAACGTGTAATATTATTTAAATCGAAACTCATAATTCTTAATTAAAATACCTAATGCCCAATGCCTAATGACTAATGCCCAATGCCCAATGCCTAATGACTGTCTTTCAACCTTATACTGACTGCATTTTTATGCGCATCTAATCCTTCTGCCGATGCCATTATTTCGACCGCTGTTCCAATATTTTCTAACCCTTTTTTTGATAATTTTTGAAAAGTAATTTTCTTTACAAAACTATCAATACTTACACCACTGTATGCTTTGGCATAACCATTGGTAGGAAGTGTGTGATTGGTGCCGCTTGCATAATCGCCCACCGATTCAGGAGAATAATTTCCTAAAAATATTGATCCCGCATTAATAATTTTTTCACTTATAGCTTCATCGTTTTCACAAACAATAATCAAATGCTCAGCTGCATATTCATTTACCAAATCAATTCCTTCATTAATGTTTTCAACAATAATTGCTTTACTATTTGCTAACGCTTTTAATGCAATTTCTTTTCGAGGCAAGGCTGCTAGTTGACTTTCAACAGACGCTATTACCGATTCAACAAATGGCTTACTAGTGCTTACCAATAAAACTTGACTATCTACTCCATGTTCAGCTTGACTTAATAAATCGGCTGCAACAAATGCTGGGTTAGCTGAATTGTCGGCAAATACACAAACCTCCGATGGTCCAGCTGGCATATCAATTGCAATACCTGCTTGTTGAATTAATTGTTTAGCGCATGTAACATATTGATTTCCGGGTCCGAATATTTTATACACTTGAGGAACCGTTTCAGTTCCATAAGCCATAGCAGCAATAGCTTGTACGCCTCCAATCTTAAAAATATTAGTGATGCCAATTAGTTGAGCGGTATATAATATTGCAGGATGTAACTTTCCGTTTTTATCTGGAGGAGAACAAAGAACTATTTGTTTACACCCAGCAATTTTTGCAGGAACACCTAACATTAAAATTGTAGAAAACAAAGGAGCTGTTCCGCCCGGAATATATAGTCCCACTTTTTCTATTCCCACTGATTTTCTCCAACAATTTATGCCTGGCATTGTTTCGATTACTTCTACATCAGTCAATTGTTTTTCATGAAAGCGTTGAATATTTTTTGCTGCTAATTCAATTGCATTCTTCAGTTCATTGGGCACTAATGAAATAGCTTCATTAATTTCTTCACTACTTACTTTAAATTGATCCAATAAAACTCCATCAAAACTATTGGTGAATTTTTTAACAGCATCATCACCACCTAGTTTAACTTCATTTAATACTGATTGTACTTTTGCAATCAATTCGCTATTATCAAAGCTAGGTCGTTGCAATAAGCTAGACCATTCATTTCTATTTGGAAATTCAATTACTCTCATATTAGATAATCATTTTTTCTATCGGCACTACCAAAATTCCTTGGGCTCCGGCTGCTTTTAATTGTTCAATAATATTCCAAAAGTCGTCTTCATTTAAAACACTATGAACACTACTCCATCCTTCTTCTGCCAAAGGCAAAACAGTTGGACTTTTCATACCAGGCAATAAACTAATAATTTCTTGCAGCTTATTATTTGGCGCATTGAGTAAAACGTATTTATTGTTTTTGGCTTTTTTTACAGATTGAATTCTAAAAATTAAACGATCTAATAATTGTTGTTTTTCTGTATCTAAATTTTCACTCTTAATTAATATCGCCTGCGACAATAAAACAACTTCAGCTTCCTTTAGGCCATTCATGAATAGTGTTGATCCGCTACTCACTAAATCACAAATTGCATCTGCCAAACCAATACCGGGTGCAATTTCTACACTCCCACTAATTTCATGTATTTCTGCAATGATCCCTTTTTCTTTTAAAAAATCACTTAGAATAACAGGATAGCTTGTTGCAATTTTTTTACCCTGAAAAAAATTAATTCCTGTGTACTGATCGTTTCTTTGAACGGCCATACTTAAACGGCATTTTCCAAAGCCAAGTAATTCAGAAATCAATACTTTTTTTTTCTTTTCATAAACTACATTCTCTCCAACAAATCCAATATCTGCTACCCCATCTTCTACATATTGAGGAATATCATCATCCCGTAAAAAAAACACTTCAATAGGGAAATTTGTTGCATCAGCTTTTAATCTGTTCATTCCATTGCTAATATCTATACCACATTCTTTTAGCAAGCGAATAGAATCGTCGTGCAGACGACCCGATTTTTGAATTGCTAATCGTAGCTTAACTGTTTTGTCCATTTGATTTCTCATAGTCTTAAAAATAAAAAAGCCTACCAAAAAGGTAAGCTACACTGATTTGTATATGATTCATACACACCAATTGCCTACCCGAGGGGTAAGAAATGATGATGGATATGTAGATATTGTTTCATTTGAAGTGCAAAGTTACAGTCAATCCATTATTTGAGCAAATTATTTTCACCCGTTCATCATAACAAGCATAATTCTTTGTGTTTTATCCTTATTTTGTCATTCCAACGAGCTAGCTATGCATAAACTGTTAATTTTCTTAACCTTATTTACAGTATTACTTCAACAAAAAAATGCCTCAGCTCAACCTTTTAAAAAGTTAGTGTGGAGCGACGAGTTTAATTACAAAGGATTACCAGATGCTAAAAAGTGGAGTTACGATACGGGTGGACATGGTTGGGGCAATAACGAATTACAGTATTATACCGCTAATAAATCTAAAAATGCCAGAGTTGAAAATGGTAATCTTATTATTGAAGCACACAAAGAAAAAGTTGGAAAAAATTTATATAGTTCTGCTCGACTGGTTTCTAAAGGCAAAGGAGATTGGAAGTTTGGCAGAATAGATATCAAAGCAAAAATTCCAAGTGGATTAGGAACATGGCCTGCTATTTGGATGTTAGGAAGTACAACTCCTTTAAAATGGCCAGATGATGGTGAGATAGATATCATGGAACATGTAGGATATGATCAAGGAAATATTCATGCATCGGTTCATACTAAAAAATACAATCATATTCAACGTACTCATAAAACAGATTCTGTTTTTGTAAAAGACTGCAGTTCTGCATTTCATATATATTCAGTTGAATGGAATGCCGAGCACTTAACTGTATTATTAGACAATCAAGTTTATTTTCACTTTAATAATAATCATACAGGCTATGACGCTTGGCCATATAGTAATCCAATGCATTTATTATTGAATGTAGCTGTTGGAGGTTTTTGGGGAGGATTGAAAGGTGTGGACAGTTCCATATTTCCTAAAAAAATTGAGATCGATTATATAAGGGTATATCAATAACTTTTTTATCATAAATTAAACAAACATGAAACAACTGAAACATTTTTTATTTATCGGATTATTGTTATCTGCACATTGCATAGGATTAGCTCAGGATGCAGTGTCTTACCAAACACCACCAAAAGAAATTGCTGATTTACTATTAGCAAAACCAACTCCTAGCGTTAGCATTGATGGCAAAGCAGATTGGATGCTTTTAAGTGAAAGGAATTCATACCCTACTGTTGAAGAATTAGGTCAGCCAGAATTTAAAGTAGCGGGACTTCGTTTGAACCCTAATAATTTTTCGCCAAGCAGACAAAATTTTGTGAATAATTTTATGTTGAAGCGTATTAAAGAAGGAAAGGAATACAAGGTTGCAGGATTGCCTGTAAATATGTTGGCAGGCAGTGCAAGTTGGAATCCTTCAGAAACAAAAATTGCTTTTACTAATACTACAGGTTCACAAGTTGATTTATATGTAATTGATGTAACAACTCAAAAAGCAACTAAGATTAATAAAAGAGCAGTGAATACTGTTTTAGGCAATTCATATACTTGGGTTGATGATAATACCATTTTGTATAAAGCCACTACTCAGTCGGCTGCAAATGCACCTAAAAAACCTATCACACCAAAAGGTCCAACTATTCAACAAAGTTTGGGTAAAACTGCACCTAGTCCTACTTATCAGGATTTAATAAAGAGTCCATACGACGAAGCAATTTTTGAATATTATGCTACTAGTCAATTAATTCAGAATAAAAACGGAGTTGAAACTGCAATTGGTAAGCCAAGTATTTTAAGTTCGATGACTTTATCTCCTGATAAAAAATATTTGTTACAGCGTCAAATACAAAAACCTTTTTCATATTTAGTAACTGCTGGAGGATTCCCTTCAATTGTAAGTATAACAGATTTAACAGGTAAAACAATAAAAGTATTAGTAGAATTACCATCATCAGAAGGAACTCCGTCTGGTTATGATAATACGCAGAATGTTGCAAGAGGATTTGATTGGAGAGATGATGAAGCGGCTACTATTATTTGGGCAATGCCTTTAGATAGTGGTTTAATAAAAAAGCAAGTTGAATTTCATGATGTTATATATGCTTTAACTGCACCTTTTACTGGAACTGCAAAAGAATTATTCAAAACCAAATTGCGTTATGGTGGTACAACTTGGGGTAATTCAACATTAGCATTGGTTCAAGAAATATCAAGGACAAAGCAAATGGGTAGAGCAAGCAGGTATAATAGCACAACTGGCGTTTTAGAAATATTGTATGAGAGAAATCAAACAGATGCTTATGGCGATTTAGGCAGACCAGTTATGGCAAAAAACCAGTATGGCAGAGATGTAATTGTATTGGTTGATAATGGAACTAAAATGCTGATGAATAATACAACAGGATCTTCTCCAAAAGGTGATTTGCCATTCCTTGCAAAGTTTGATCTGACTACTAAAAAGAATGAAATTATTTGGAGAAGTAATGAAGGAAGCTTTGAAGTTATTATGGATGTTTTAGATGCTAATAAGCTAACACTATTAAGTAGTAAACAATCACAAAAAAAAGTTCCTAATTATTTTATTAAAGATTTGATGTTGAAAATTGCAGATCGTCAGATTACCAATTTCACCAACCCTTATCCAGCTTTGGAAGGTGTTTCAAAAGAAAAAATAAAATACAAAAGAGCAGATGGTGTTGATTTAACGGGCGACCTATATTTACCAAAAGGATACAACAAAGAAACAAGTGGACCATTACCTCTTTTAATTTGGGCTTATCCTCGTGAATTCAATAGCGCTGCAGATGCAGCTCAGATTAGAGGAAGCAAAGACCGTTTTACAACACTCAGTTGGGGATCTCCTATATATTATGTAACGCAAGGTTATGCTGTTTTAGATAATGCAGAAATGCCAATAGTTGCTACTAGTGCCGATAAAAAACCGAATGATGATTTTGTTGCTCAATTAAAATTAAATGCAGAAGCTGCAATTAGTTATATAAGTGGATTGGGTGTTGCAGATAAGAACAGAGTTGGTGTAGGTGGCCATAGTTATGGTGCATTTATGACAGCAAATTTATTAGCACATACCAATTTATTTAAAGCAGGTATTGCTCGTAGTGGCGCTTATAACAGAACCCTTACTCCATTTGGCTTTCAGGCAGAAGATCGTACCTATTGGCAAGCTCCTCAAATGTATTTTGAGATGAGTCCTTTTAGCTATGCCGATAAAATAAAAACGCCTATCCTATTAGTTCATGGAGAGATGGATGATAATACTGGAACATTCCCAATTAATAGTGAACGTTTATTTGCGGCTATTAAAGGAAATGGCGGAACAGTTCGATTTGTATACTTGCCTTATGAAGCACATGGATATAGAGGTAAAGAAAATTTATTACATTTATTATGGGAGCAATATAGTTGGTTAGAAAAGTACGTTAAGAAATAGTTTGAATAAATATTTTGTATAGTTCATAGTTGAGTGATGATTCGAAGAGAAGAGTTACTTTACTATGAACTATTTTTTTTGCTTAATCTTTAGCTCTTTCCATGATGTTGTTCCATCTTCTTCTCTGGAGAAATGCATTTCATCCGATTTGGCAATTACAATTTCAGCTGTTGTATAAATTTTACAACCATCTAACAAATGGCCGCCAATTGTTTTTCCTGAACTATCAGAAATTGAAATATGCAAATGTGAGCCTTCAGTTGAAAGCGTTCCTACTAGGCTAACAATTTCAAAATGACCAGAATCGATTGACCCATTGGGCCAATTGGCAAAACGAATATTATAATTGGTTAAACTACCCACACAAGTAACAATCCAACCAGCATTGATCTTTTCTTCTTTAACAATGGAGTCGATAGCAAGCTTCAAATCCTGCCCTGGTTTTAATCTAAAAGCAATATGATTGGTCATCGTGGATTGTTTGCATGATACAATACTAATACAGAGTATAAATACAACTATTAATCTCATTGATTAAAATTAGGCAATTATAATATATAGCTGATCCATTAATTATCGTAAATTGACAGAGCTAAAAAAAAGCCAATGAAATTCTGGAAAATAAAAACTGCTTTATTTCTCAATTACTTTGTATTTGCCATATTACTCAATAGTGTGGGCACCGTAATATTGCAAGCACAAAATAATTACGGAATTTCACAAGGTGAAGCATCTATATTAGAAGCGTTTAAAGACTTAAGTATTGCCTTGGTTTCGTTTTTAGTATCTGCATATATAGCCAGAATAGGATACAAAACGGCCATGCTAATTGCACTTGGTTTTATAGCAGCAATTTGTTTAGTTATGCCAAGCACAAGTAGTTTTATGGCAACCAAATTATTATTTGCAGCTGTAGGAAGCAGTTTTGCATTAATTAAAATGTCGGTCTATAGCACTATCGGATTAATAACGAATTCAGAAAAAGAGCATATTAGTTTAATGAGTTTTTTGGAATCTTTTTTTATGGTGGGCATATTAACCGGTTATTTTATTTTTAGCTTTTTTGTTGATAATAATAACCTACAATCAAATTCATGGTTAAAAGTATATTATTTATTAGGCGCATTGGCAGCCATAGCATTTGTATTATTACTTACTACCCCATTGGATGAATCATCTGTAAAACCTGCAGAAGGATCCATGACTACTGATTTTGTAGAAATGTTTAAATTATTGGCTAGTCCACTTGTTATTGTTTTTATTCTTTGTGCTTTTTTTTATGTGTTGATAGAACAAAGCATTATGAGTTGGTTACCCACTTTTAATAATCAAGTATTGTTATTGCCTCTAGCATTAAGTATTCAGATGGCTAGTATTTTAGCTGGCTCTACTGCTTTAGGTAGATTTTTTGCAGGAGTATTATTAAAAAAATTGAATTGGTTAGTGGTATTAAGCATTTGCCTAATAGCCGCAGCAGGATTGGTATTGGTGGCTATACCATTATCAAGCAATTTAAGTGGCAAACCAGTAACTGGCTGGAGTGATGCACCATTGGCTGCATTTATTTTTCCATTGATTGGATTATTATTGGCACCAATTTATCCTGCAGTAAACTCTGTAATATTAAGCACTTTACCAAAAGCCAAACATGGTATGATGTCGGGATTGATCATTATATTCTCAGCACTTGGTGGCACTACAGGATCTATCATTACAGGAAATATTTTTGAAAAATATGGCGGTCAAAATGCGTTTTACTTCTCATTAATCCCTATGACTATTTTGATTGTATGTTTATTTATATTTAAAAAATTACAATCAAAACATATATCTCAATAAGATGCTTCATATAGAAACCCTATCTCCTTTGTATGAAGATGTTCAATTAAGTGGCATCTTCCCCGATTCAAAGTATTTTGTTGATGCTGTTCCCAAGATTGAAGTAAATTTATTATTGGATTTATATGCCCAAGAAAAAAACAAAACCGAATTTGTCTTAAAGCAATTTGTTTCTAATCATTTTAATTTACCAACAGAACATACTAGTGAATATGAATCTGCTAATAAGCCAATTAAAGATCATTTAAACGATTTATGGAATGAGCTTACAAGGCAACCCGACGAAGCTTCGGGTACATTAATACCATTACCTCATCCATATATTGTTCCGGGAGGAAGATTCAGGGAAATATATTATTGGGATAGTTATTTTACCATGTTAGGTTTAAAAGAAAGTGGAAGGGTTGATTTGATCGAAAATATGGTTAATAATTTTGCTTACTTAATAGATACATTCGGATTTATTCCCAATGGAAATAGAAGTTATTATTTAAGCAGGTCGCAACCTCCATTTTTTGCTTTGATGGTTTCCGTTTTAATGGATGTTAAAGGTGCTCATATATTACAAACCTATTTACCTCAAATTGAAAAGGAATATGCTTTCTGGATGAATGGAAACAGGTGTGTAAAATTGTACAATGGCTCGGTATTGAATAGGTATTGGGATGAAAAAGATACACCAAGGCCAGAAGCTTTTGTTGAAGACACGCATATTGCTGCACAAACCAATCGGCCTAAGAGTGAAGTATATAGAGATATTAGAGCAGCTGCAGAATCTGGATGGGATTTTAGCAGCAGATGGTTTGCAGACGGAGAAAATATGCATACTATAGAAACAACTCAAATTATTCCTGTTGATTTAAATTGCTTGTTGTGTTTTATGGAAGTAATGCTATCATCAGCCTATTTTAATCAAAATAATTCGGACAAAGGAAAGGAATACCTAAAAAAATATGAGCAAAGAAAAAAAGCGATTCAACATTTTTGTTGGAATGAAGAAGCTGGTTTCTTTTTCGATTATCATATTAATAACAGAACCCAAACAGCTCATTATACTTTGGCAGCTACATTCCCACTCTTCTTTAATATAGCTACTCCTGAACAATCTGATGCAGTAGAGAAAATAATTGCCGAAAAGTTTTTACAATCTGGTGGATGCATCACCACATTGAATAATACCAAGCAACAATGGGATGCACCCAATGGATGGGCTCCTTTACAATGGATTACCTATAAAGGCCTTACTGCAATTAGACCAAGTAAAGTAGCAGAGCAGTTAAGAAGCAATTGGTTATCTCTAAATGAAAAGACCTATGCATTAACAGGTAAGATGATGGAAAAATACAATGTGGCCGACATTACTATTTTAGCTGGTGGTGGTGAGTACCCAAACCAAGATGGGTTTGGGTGGACCAATGGGGTTTATTTAGCTCTAAATTGTTGAACAGTATAAAAGCATCCATACAGTAGAAGACGTATGAAGGAGGATTTTACTTTAAACTGAATAAAGAATTTTGAAAATATTCTGACAACTTGAAAAAGTTATCTCAATTCACCAATACCCATCATTTCTTTCCACACTTTTACATAGGCAGGGTTTTTCACTCCTTCTCCATGGGCAAGTTTATCAGGTCTTACCTCTTTATCTAATCGATAAATATGGTTTGATGGAATTTTCATTGCCTTATAGGTTTCTTCTAGAATTGATGCCGTTGGTTCTGAAATATGATATGTTGCATTCCATCGGTAATCGGGTGTTATACTTTTACTATAATACCATTTAGCTATTTCATTTTTAGCGGCAAAGTCCCACCCACCAGAAAAACTTATAACTCTATTCACCAACAATTGTTTACCAATAAAAGCAGCCATTCCACCTCCCTGCGACTGACCAGCTAAAGCAATTATATTCCATATTGGAACTCCATTTTCTAAATAAAACTTCCAATTTCCTCGAGGGTCATTTATATTAAGGTATTCCAAAAGAGATTTTAGTCGAGGAATAATAGCATCTTGAGGTTGATCAAGAATTAAAGAAAAATCATTATTCCCAAAAATTCGATGTGTTCTAAACTCTTCTGTGCATAATGGATTTTTAGAAAGCGTATCACCAATACATACTTGAGCCACAGCCGGTACTGTAATATATTGCAAACTTATAACCCTATATCCTTGTTTTATTGCAGTAGCAAAAAAATCTTGTGGTCCATTTACAGCCACACCATTGGTTCCAGGTAGAAATACCAACAATTTTCCTTGTTTCCCATTAGGATTATAAATTACCAAATGAGCAGAATCAAAGTTTTTGATAGCACTATTTGTTTCAGATGGCTTAATAAGCAATTTAACGACACTAGCAGGAAATGGAATTGACACTACTGCCTCTTGTTGAGCAATTAACAAACTAGATATAAGTACACAAATTATGAGTTGTATTTTTTTAAAATTATTCATATAATTTGATTTATGTTAATTGTTATTCAACAACCTTTTTTAGGAGGCCAAGGAATTAAAGCAGAAGTCCTTTTTTTGTACAACTGAAATGCTTCATGGTTTTTGTATTTTTTCTCCAACATTGGAATGCCCGAAACAAATACCAAGAGGCAAGTAATTGTAAGTGGACTAACAATGAACCAAATACTATTTGGCAAAGGAATTACCATTATATATATGCCCCACCACATCATTATTTCACCGAAATAATTAGGGTGACGAGAATATTTCCATAAGCCAGTTTGAATAATATCATCTGCAGATTTTTTTTGGCCAACGAAAACAGTTAATTGATAATCCCCAACTGACTGAAAGAAAAATCCAATGATCCAAAAAACTAAACCAATCCATGTAAAAATGGAGAACGCTACAACTGAAAAAGCAGCTAAAATTAGAGGTGATATAATTATCAACAAAAAAACTCCTTGCAATAAAAAAACTTGCAGATAAGAACGAATATAGAAGCTGCTTCCCCACTCTTCTCGCCATTGTTTATATCGATGATCTTCTCCCTTTTTTCGACTTCGTAAATAAATATGAACGGATAAACGAATACCCCAAATAGCAATTAACAGATAAAGTAAATTGGCTAAATCTGATGCTGGCATGGTGAAAAATAAAAAAACCGCTAACAAAATATATCCCAAACCCCAAGCAATATCTGCTACGTCATTTCTTTTTTTAATTAATGCAATTATATACCAACAAGTAGCATAAGAAAAAATCAATAAGGCGCTATTGAGAAATAGGCTACCCATTAGTCCAACCATTTAACAATATAGAATCCGGCTGTACTTACAAGAGCAGTTAGAACAGCACCCCAAGCCATATCAATAAAAACAATTTGCAAAGGCCAATTCTTTAAAGTGGCCAAATTGGTTAGATCGTAAGTAGCATAAGTAATAAATCCGAAAAATGCACCACTAATAATTACTTTACTCAACGATTGTTTTTCGTGTGCGGGCAATATGCAGAAGTAAAAAATACCTACAATAAACAACAAATAAAACACAATGGCAGCCGGCCAGTTTATCTGATCACTCATAAAAATACCCAAGTATTTCTTATATAAGTTTTTTGCGATAAAACCCAACCAAACCATATCAATTGCAAAAAATACTACAGTTGTAAGTAAATAAGCGATTGTGAGTTTAGAGAACGGCATGTTTAAAGTTAGCGATTATTTATTATTCGGTCAATTTTACCATTTTGCTGTTTGAGTAACTCTTTATTCGCTAAATATGGTAACATATTTTTTATAAATATACATCTTCCCCCATTTTGCATTTTCATCAAGTGGTGTGAGAATTCCTAAATCTACAAAACGTTCTATTAATTTTCCCGAACCAGCTCTTGAAAATTTCATTCTTTCTGCTACCATAGAACCACTCGCTATAGGGTTTTTAAAAAGATATTGTAGAAACAATACCCCACTTGTTGCCTCCCTTTTACCAAGTACCTGAATTTTTCGCATATCTTCTTCACGTAGGGCTGTGATTTTTTTAGATGTTGCAATACTTTCATTGGCTATCTCTATTACACCATCTAAATAAAAATGTAGCCACTCATTGCTTTTATTATTATGATAAGCATTCAGTTTATCATAATAGAGTTGCTGATGTTTTTTAAAGTAACTACTTAAAAATAGAACTGGGTTTTCTAAAATTGCCCTTTCATATAAAAACAAAGTAATCAATAATCTGCCTATTCTTCCATTTCCATCCAGAAAAGGGTGAATGGTTTCGAATTGAGCATGTAATATACCTGCTTGCAACACTGGCATTAATGAAGTGTTGTATATGAATTTTTCTAAATAATCCAATGCAATATTCATTTCATTAATAGGTGGTGGAACAAATGCTGCATTTTGTAAAATTGTACCTCCTATCCAGTTTTGAGATTTCCTAAATTCTCCTGGATCAGAAAAATGACTTGACCTTGCACCACCCATTAGTTCTTTATGCAACTCAGGTAAAAAGCGTAAGGAAAAAGGAAATTCTTTTAATCGCTTTGTGCCGTAGTTAAGGGCTTTTATGTAAAATAAAATATCATCTGCATCTGTATCTTTTACATTTACACCTGCACTCATTTCTAGGGCATCCATCATGGTTGCTCTTGTACCTTCAATTTGAGAAGAACAAGTTGCATCTTTCACGATATACATGCTTAGAAAAAAATCGGCATTGGGTAATACATGCGTAATACCATCTAGTTTACCAATTAATCGCTCGGCAGTTGCTGCTTTAGCAATAATTTCAGCAGGAAACTCAAGAAGTGCTGAAGTTGGAAAAATATCTGGTATAAATGCAGTAAAGCCTTCTTTTTGTGATATCAATTTTCCTATAGACATTTATTGATTTTAGTTTACAAGTTTTCCCGAATGTAAACTAACTTTTTATACAAAAATGTTCTAAACGATTGATTATCAACATTAATACCCCAATCCCCAATCTCTTCCTTTCATTACCGCAGGTACTCCATCTGCAATCCATTTTGCAGGCTTATCTCCTTTTAATAAATAATCGAAGAACTGCTGCTCACGAATAGAAATGTCTTTTCTGTTTTTGCGCTCTACCAAATTATGTGCTTCATTATTATAGTTCAACATCCAAACTTGTTTATTTAAACGACGCATAGCAGTGTACATTTCAATTCCTTGGTACCAAGGCACTGCATCATCTGCATCATTCGCCATTATAACAGTTGGTGTTGTAACTTTTGGCAATGAAAACAATGGAGAATTTTGCAAATACAAATTGGGTTTCTCCCATAAATTTGCGCCTATTCTGCTCTGCGATTTTTCGTACTGAAATTGTCTGGTTAATCCACTACCCCATCTTATTCCACCATAAGCACTTGTCATATTTACTACAGGTGCACCAGCCCATGCTGCTGCATATAAATTAGTTTTAGTAATTAAATACGCAATTTGATAACCACCCCAACTCTGACCTTGCAATCCTAATTTAGTAGTATCTACATATCCTTGTTTTGCTAATGCCCTTGTTCCGCTTACAATATAATCATAAGCACCCTGACCAGGATAACCTGTTTTGTACCAAATATCCGGCACAAAAACAATATATCCTCTACTTACAAAGAAAGAAATATTTAATCTTGATGGAGTTGGCGCTGGTGCTTGATATGCATACAAAGTATTTGCGTTGCGCTCATAGAAATAAGCAATCATTGGATACTTTTTCTTAGGATCAAAATCTTCTGGCTTGTAAACAATGCCTTCTGCTTCTTTTCCTGTATATGATTTCCATTTAAACAATTCAGCAGTTCCCCAATTGTAATTGGCCTGCTGTGCATTTGGTTGAAACAAAGATTTTCCTCCTACAATTTCTTTACGGCCCGCAATTGAACCAGTATCTACACTTGTTACAATTTTAATATCTGCAGAACGCTGATAGGTTTCGCTACTGTAACTTAACACTTGCGCATTTTTTGCTTTAACTACATTTGCAATTCTTACAGGATAAGTTTGTCTTAACCCAACAGGTAATTCAAAAGCATCACCATAATTGTAATATTTTAATCCCGATCCTTTATCTACATTATTAAAAACATTGAACAACAATTGTTGTCCTTTTTTAATAAATCGTTCTTCTCTATCTAATATAATATTGCGGAATGTTAATTTATTTTTTCTTCCCAAACCATTGGTTAAGCTAGTTGATGCCGCAACACCAGAAGGATCAATTTTCCAAACATCATAAAAATCATATACCAATACATGCTCGTCGTTTTCCGTCCAACCCATTACTCCATAAGGATTTGGATCATCTGGCATATCATTTTCTTCGTCGTACAATGCAACTTTAATATCTTTTGCTACAGCATTTAATTTATTTGCAGCTGCATCATAAGAAGAAAAAGTTCTTTTTACGTCATCATATAACATTAAATATTTTCCAGTAAAAGATGGAATAGTATTGCCTTTAAAATTATTGACAATTAACTTTTTATTTCCAGTTTCAGGATCAATAACATACACATCAGTTAAAGTATATCCTTGCCATTGAGATGCAAGTCTTTTTCCTTCATCTGCAGTTGCATAAAAATATTTACCATCTCCTTCCAATGTTTGTAGAACGCCGGTTTGTCCGCCAAATCCGCCACTTCTAAACGCAGGTGAGCCTAATTGAACAACAGATTTTGTTGCAAAATCGTAACGAGCCAAATGATTTTTTCTCAACTCTTGTTCTAAATTTTTTAATTGAACAGGTTGAAGATAATCGTCCTTTGTGCCCCATACATCAACAATAACTCTTTCGAAATCTGGCAATGTGGTATCTTTTACAGGAAGTATAGGTGCTGTTCCAAAAAATAAACGTTTACCACTTTTACTAAAAGTAATATTCGAAAATTCGCTCACCATATATTTAGCTGGAATGCCATTGGTATTTTTATCTACTATCATATCTGCACTATCAGACCCATCTTTATAATAATACAATTTATAAAATTTCTGTAATGCTTTTGCAGCACTATCTCTCTCTGCAACAAATGCTAACTGCTTTCCTTCTTCATCCATTCTATAGCCTTTTGCATCATTAAAGTTTTTTAAGATGGTTTTACTTTTACCACTAGCAATATCAACTTTAACAACGGTAGATTTTGTAACTGCATCATTGGTTTTCTTGGTTGTTTCATACAACAAAACATTTCCTTTTTTATTAAAGAAATATTCACTCACTAATTTATAGGTCTTTGTTTCACCAGTAGCTAAATTCTTTACAACTAATTCTGTTCCTTCTTCTATCGGCTCTTCTGGGGCTTTTGGTGGAATGGTATTTCTACTATTTGGCTTGGGCAAAAAACTCATGCCTTTTTCTTTTACTTCATTGGCTTTGTTACGAATGCTATCAGCTACTTTTAACAAACTATCCGCCATATTCATCATTGCAATTATCCTTGCTGCAGAGTCCAAATCAACTTTTGGTCTCGGTAATGCTGGCAAACTTTTTTCCATTAAATAAGCAACAACCGATGCATTTTCATCGGGCACTTTAAAGCTTTTTATTCTAGCCACTTTGGTTATAGATCCAGAGGATAAATCAACAATAGCCAAACTATCTTTTGGCATTTCATCGGGCTTTTTCTTTTTTATTTTTGCATCGCGTGTTTCAGTAAATGTGGGTTTAATTCTACATACTAAAAACTGACTATTATCAGTAATAGATGCACCATAACCTCTGGCAATAGTTGCCTTATTAGTTCCATCGCTTGCTTTAATTATGAGCATGCCATCCCCTTCTTGAGGATTTACAGTAAATGCAACATATTTGCCATCATTACTCAATAACCTTTCACCAATATTTTGCCATCCGTCGTAAACCGAATGATCGAGTGGTTTTTTTTGGGCAAGTACCCCGTAACTAATAAATAATAGTAGAAGAAAGGCAAGTTTTCTCATGTTAAGCTTAGTTTTATGAATTCCGAAGATAAATAAACAAAATCCATATTTATCTGTTGTTTGGGAGTATTTTATAAATGGTTATTTACTATGAAATTTATATTTAGATTGAGCTTTTTACTGCTATTTGCAACAAATAACTTAGCATTATCCGCCCAAAATACTGGGGTTTTATCTGGAGTAATTCTCGACAAATCGCTTCAAAAGCCAATATCAGGAGTAAGTATACAGGTAATTTCAGGAAAATTAGGAGCAATTTCTGATAGCAGTGGCAAATTCAGGATTACAGGTATTAAGTCTGGAGCCTATTCATTCAGTTTCTCTATTCTTGGCTTTAATACCTTGAACAAGTTTAACGTGGCCATAACTTCTGGAAACGAAAATAACCTGGTAATTGAGATGGAACCCGCTGTTACCAATTTAACTGATGTAACAGTTTCTAGCACCAATAGAAATAAATCGGCCAAAGCAGCTACACTCGAAACTCCTTTAAGTGTTCAACGATTAACTACCGAAGAAATAAAATCGAATCCTGGAGGCAACTTTGATATTTCTAAAGTGGTAGAAGCATTACCCGGTGTTGGTGGAACAGCAGCAACTGCTGGTTTTAGAAATGATATTATTGTAAGGGGTGGCGCTCCAAATGAAAACGTATTTTATTTAGATGGAATAGAAATACCAGTAATTAATCACTTTGCAACTCAAGGAAGCGCAGGCGGACCAGCGGGTATTTTGAATGTAAGTTTTATTGAAGAAGTAAAATTGAGTTCATCGGCATTTGATGCTAAATATGATAATGCACTTTCTTCTGTTTTTGAGTTTAAGCAAAAAAGAGGAAACACCAACCGACTTCAAGGAAATATCCGATTAAGTGCTACTGAAATTGCAGCAACTTTTGATGGCCCATTATCGAAAGATAAAAGAACTACGTTTTTAGCATCAGCAAGAAGAAGTTATTTACAACTTTTATTTCAAGCGATAGATTTGCCAATCAGACCCAATTATTGGGATTTTCAATATAAAATATCCCATCAAATAAATAAAAAAACTTCTATATCATTTTTAGGAGTTGGAGCAATTGATGAATTTAGTTTTGCCGCACCTAAAAAAGCTACACCCGAAAAATTATATACCTTAAATAGTGGTCCTTCTGTAAATCAATGGAATTATACTGTTGGTGCAAGTATCAAACGATTAATTAATAATGGGTTTTGGAATTTGGCCTTAAGTAGAAATGAATTTGATAATTTATTAGAGAAGTATGAAAACAATTTAGGTCCTGTTAAAGGTTTACGCACACTCAATTTTAGATCAAGAGAAACTGAAAATAAATTACGTTTTGATGTTAACAAAACTTATAATGGCTGGAAAATTAGCTATGGTGCAGTTGCACAATATGTATCTCAAACCAATGCAACTCAGCAATTAATTAAAACTGCAACTACTGATAATAGTGGCAATATTATTTCACCTTCAGTAATCAATAATTTTTCAGGTAAAATAAGCATGGGCAGATTTGGAGGTTTTGGTCAGGTTGGAAAAAGATTTATGAATAACCATTTTGGAGTTAGTGCTGGTTTACGTTTTGATCAGAATACGTTTACAACTACTGGTATGAATCCTTTAAAAACCTTATCGCCACGTGTAGCGCTGAGCTATGTATTATCCGATAAATGGACAATAAACGCTACTGTAGGATCATACACTAAAATCCTTCCTTATACTGCATTAGGCTTTAAAAACAATGTAGGTAATTTTGTAAATAAAGATGCTGACTACACCAGAAGCAATCATTATGTTGCAGGTGTAGAATTCCTTCCTTCTAGTGCAACACGATTTACATTTGAAACATTTTATAAGCAATATAACAATGTTCCTATTTCTGTAAGAAATGGCATTAGTTTATCTAACCAAGGTGCCGATTTTAGCGTATTAGGCAATGAAGATATTACTACAAATGGAAAGGGAAGATCTTATGGATTTGAGTTTTTTGCTCAACAAAAATTAACGAAGAGATTCTTTGGGGTATTGAGTTATACCTATTTTAATAGTCAGTACACCAATCAAAATACCAGATATGTAGCAAGTTCATGGGACAACCGCCACCTATTATCAATTATTTGGGGTTATAAATTTAACCGCAACTGGGAACTAGGTTTAAAGTTTCGTTTCCAAGGCGGGGTTCCTTATACCCCATTTGATTTGGTGGCAAGTAGGGCTAATTATTTAACACTAGGAACAGGAGTATTAGACTTTAACCAAGTAAATAATCAACGATTAAATAATTTTAATTCAGGTGATGTAAGGATTGATAAAAAATGGTATTTCAAAAGAATTACCCTTGACTTATTTTTAGATGTAACCAATTTTTATTTAGCCAAAGGAACGGCACCGGATGATTATACTTTTAAAAGAAATGCCGACAATACTGCATTTTTAACAACGAATGGCTCACCTATTCAGCAGAATGGAAGTAACGCGATACCATTATTACTTAGAAACAATGACGCAAACGTTACACCAACTTTTGGATTTATTATTGAATTTTAAAACGCTTACATATAGCCAATAAAATCATAATGGCTATTAGCTAATAGATAATAGATAATTGCAATATTTACAAAACTAGGGTTGTTTAACCCTAGTTTTTATGCATTAATAGAACGATAATTATACAAGAAAAAACGATAATTATCCCCCACTATTTATACCATAAAAAATGAATAAATATCCTACTCCTGAGAATTAAAGCATACGTGTGCGCAAACTCCATTCATACAATATTTTAGACACTCATGCAGAAGATATTTTTGATGATTTGACGAAAATGGTTTCAAAATTATTAAATGTCCCCATCGTTTTGATAACTCTTGTGGATAAAGACAATGGTTTAAATCGAACGTAGGGCTTGATGCAGATGAAACTCCGCGTGAAATTTCATTTTGTCAACATGCAATTTTGCAAGACCAAATTTTTGAAGTGGAAAACGCGCATGATGATGAGCGTTTCAAAAAAAATCCCTTAGTAACTGGCAATCCCACCATAGCATTTTATGCAGGTGCTCCATTAACAGATAATGAAGGATTTAATTTGGGTACTTTGTGTGCTATTGATACAGTGCCAAGGAAACTTAACGAATTTGAACTTAGCATACTTAAACCTGTTTCAAAAACTATAATTCGGTTGATTGAATTTAGAAAAAAACAAGAAGAAAAGGTAATTTATAATAAGTTTTTTAATTTAACCTTAGACATGCTTTGTGTGGCGAATACTGATGGATATTTTAAACTATTAAATCCCGCATTTGCAAAAATCTTGGGGTGGTCTGAAGAAGAATTAATGCGTAATAGGTTCATAGATTATATTCACCCTGAGGATGTAGACATATCCATGAAGGAATTTAAAAAGCTCAGAAACGGATTAAATGCAGTTGGGTTTCAGAATCGTTATAAAACAAAAGAAGGAAATTGGGTATGGATGGAATGGACTTGTATCCCTGATAAAAATACGGGAGAGCTTTTTGCAGTAGCACGAAATATTACTGAGTTAAAAGAAATTCAAAGCGGTTTTATTAACGAGAAAAAAGAGACAGAAAGGTTAACGCTGGCTAAAGATGATTTTTTTGCAAATATGAGTCATGAAATAAGAACTCCTTTAAATTCTATTTTAGGCTTTCTTGATCTACTTACAAAAACTTCTCTTGATAACGAACAACAACAATATGTTGAAATCTCTTCAATTGCCTCAAAAAAATTAGCTGTACTTGTTAATGATATATTAGACATATCGAAACTTGAGTCAGGCAAAATTATGCTAGAGGAAGCACCAATTAATATAGAGGGTATTATTAAACAAGTTATTCATCTTTTATCTTCAAAAGCAAGAGCAAAAAACATCAAATTGATGTCCACTATTGATAATTCAATACCGGAATATGTACTAGGTGACGATACAAGAATTACACAAGTTCTCGTAAATTTAATTGGTAATGCCATAAAGTTTACAGATCATGGTTCTGGAGAAAGTTATCATAACTTTGGAAGATAATGGTATCGGTATAGCTGATGAAAAACAACAAAAGATATTTGAAATGTTTTACAGGACCACTTCGCATTCTAAAGGCTCTGGACTTGGAATGTATATTGCAGAAGAAACGCTTAACAAGCTAAACGGAACTATTACTTTGAAATCGAAACTAAATGTTGGAACAACTTTTACTGTTACCATTCCAAATCTGCATGAAATAAACTAAATAATATGAAACATATACTCCTAATAGACGACAATGAAATTGATAATTACATCAACAAATTGATTGTTACAAAATCGAAAAAAGCAGATTTAATCACCGTGATGTATTCTGGCATTAATGCAATGGAGTTCTTAAACAATCTTGTTAATACTGAACAACCATTTCCCGAAATCATTTTTCTTGATATACATATGCCTAAAATGAATGGCTTTCAATTTCTTGATCAATATGATAAGTTTCCTGAATATGTAAAAGAAAAAACCATTATCAATATGCTCACTTCATCCATTAATCCAGATGATATTAAAAGAGCAGGTGAAAGCCGATATGTTAAGAATTTTTTTAGTAAGCCTTTAGGGGAAGAGATGCTTACCACAATAGTTTAACCAATTATATATAACCTATCTCCAACGCAAACTTCATAATATCTATCTGAGAAGTTATACCTAGTTTCAAATAAATAGCATCTCTATAATTCTCTATTGTTCTTGGAGAATAATTTAATTGTTTAGCAATTTCCCGAATGGAAAAATTATGTGTAATTAAGCGTATAAATTCAAGTTCATTGTGGGTTAATTTTATTTTTCCAATAAAAGCGTATTTATCCCAATTTAATTTTGTTTCAGTAGGTTTTCGGAAATATTTATTTTCGAGAAATCCATTCTCAAGAATCTCTTTAATTGAAGCCATATAATTGAAATTTTGCTCCGATTTAGAAGCAAATCCATTGATACCAATATTAAATAAATTAATAATTGTATTTTCATTGGCCAATGCAGAAATTACCAATATTTTGGTATTGGGGTACAATGTTTTTATAGCTCTTGCAGTTTCCGTTCCATTCATTGTAGGCATACACAAGTCCAGAGCAACAATTTCGGGAACAATGTTTGAGCGCTCTAAATCTTCCAAAAGAAGTTTGCCGTTGCTACTTAATGCAATAAGATTGAAGTTGCCGTCTGCTTTAATTTCTTGAACAAAATAATCTCGCAAAAGAGTGTGGTCTTCTGCTATCGCAATTATTACTTTGGGCATTTCTTATATTGTATTTATAACGAAATTAGGATAATTTATAATATAACCAATAAAAACCTAATAGCTAAAGGGGGTATTTAAAAAAAGGGTCGTTTAACCCTATTTAATATGCATGAATAGTATGAAAATTTTATAAATACAATATTAACTACTACTGAATATTTATACCATGCAAAAAGTAAGATTTATAACAGCCTTACAAATCATCATACTACTATATTTAGTAATTACTGGTAAAAGTGTAAATGCAAAAAGTTCAGATCCTAAATTAATTTCTGCGGAAAGCTTAAATAAAGAAATTAAAATAAATCATAGTCCATTTAAAGCAATGAAAACTTCATTTATGTATAATGAAGGTATACGGCATTGAATTGTATGGAAACAATTGGTTGAAATTAGTGGAATTTAAATAAAAATAAATTCATCCAAAAATGAATAACTATCCAATACTCAAAAATCAAAATAAACGGTTAGATCAATTGAATTTATATACTATTTTAGACACTCATACAGAAGCAATTTTTGATGATTTGACTAAAATGGTTTCGAAATTATTAAATATACCCATCGTTTTGATAAGTCTTATAGATAAAGATGGACAGTGGTTTAAATCAAAGTTTGGTATTGATGAAAATGAAACACCAAGTGAAATTTCTTTTTGTCAATATGAGATTATGCAAGATGAAATTTTTGAAGTAGAAAACACGCTTTTTGAAAAGCAATTCCAACAAAATCGCTTAGTTACTAGCAATGCCAAGATTGCATTCTATGCTTTTACTCCATTAACATATAATGAAGAATTAAATACAGGAAAATTGTACACAATAGATAGGGGCACAAGGAAACTAAGCGAATTTGAACGTAGTATTCTTAAAACTGTTTCAAAAACTATAATGCGTTTAATAGAATTTCGTAAAAACCAAGAAGAACAAATTATTTATCATACTCCACAGACTATTTCATCAACTACCTATTTAAAAGGATTTACAAAAACAAGTTATCCTAAGAATCTATTCCTCGCCACCTCCACCTCATGATGGAATTTTTCGAGAATAATGTTTGAAACCGCTTAATCTGCTACAAGATTAAAGTTAGAATCGATTAAAATTTTAAAAAATTGTAATCCTAAATAAAAAGGTTTGATAACCCTAATTTTTATAATCCGATTGATGGAATATTGCAATGGCAATTAATTAATTACCCAAAATATTTAGGTAATGAAAAATACAAGCATAATTACAATTTTACATTTCAGTATCCTACCATTTTTACTACTTACTAGTACAAGAATAAATGCGAAAACCCCAATTAGTTATATAATTTCTAAAGACAGCTCAAACATTTTATTTGAAAAAATTCATAAACCAATTAAAACAATAAAAACTTTATTTGGACATCATGAAGGAATGCTTTACGGAATTAAATGGAAAGAATTAGATAACATGAGCGACACCAAACTAGCTATTGGTAAACATCCAAAGCTTTCTGGATATGAACTAAGTGGTATTGAAAAAAATGCACCTAAAAATATAAATGGAATTCCTTTTGACATCATTAAAAAATCAATAAAAGAAAATTACAATAAAAATGGGGTATCAATATTTACTTGGCATATGGATAATCCATTTAACGATGGCGACTCTTGGAATGTAAATAATGTTGATTTAAATGAACTATTACCAGGAGGAAAATACCATGAGAAGTATAAGAAAAATATGAACAGTTTTGTTAAATTTATGAAATCGCTTGAAATTGGAGATTTTAAAGATAAAATTTTATTTAGGCCTTTTCATGAAGCGAATGGAAAATGGTTTTGGTGGGGTCAATTAAGCTATAATAATGATGAGGCATTTAGAAAGCTATGGATGTGGACAAATCGTTACATAAAATCATTTCCAAAACTAAAAGATTTACAATTTGTTTATTCAACAGACCGTGTAAAAACAAAAGAAGAATATTTAAGCAGGTGTGTTCTAAATGAGGATGTGGTTGATCTGTTGGCTTTTGATTCATATCAGGTAGATGATGCAGAAAAAGATAGCTTTAAAAACGCCTTATCGCTTTCATGTAGCATTATTGCAGAAATAGCTGAAGAAAATGGGCTTCCCTACGCAATTTCAGAGATTGGTTATGATCAAATTCCAGATAAGAACTGGTGGACAGAAACGTTAGAGCCAATGATAAACGAATATAATTTTAAATTCGTTATGCTCTGGAGAAATGCAGGTTATCTAACTAAAACGCAAAAATACCATTATTATATTCCGTTTAAAGGGGATATAAGCTACAATAATTTTGTAGATTTTGCAAAAAATAGCAAACTAGTTTGGAGAGAAAACTAGGATGTCTATAACCATATCTTTTGCCTTTCCATATCTTTTGCCTTTAAAATATAATAGGTTTTAGGTAAATTGTTTGTGGATTATATTGAATTCTAACAATGCAAATTCCAAGCAATCTTATAGCAAAAATTCCTGAAGTATTAATCAATGCCAAAGGCTATTATGTTGTAATTATAGGTATAACTGGTAAATATGAATTTGTTAATCCGCATTTTGCCAATACATTCTCCTAAATAATGAGTCTTTTATTGGTAAACAATACCAATATGCTGTTTATGAAAAAGACCTACCCGCATTAGAAAGAATAGTTCAAAAATGTATTTTATCCCCAGGCGTAAGAAAACCAATTGGAGATAAATTATTGATTACACACTGGGAATTTACTTGTACCACCGATGAATTTAACCAACCAGAATCGATTATTTGTATTGGTTATGATATAACTGAAAATGAATACAATCATCGGCTTATAGAAAGATATTTATTACAAATAAATGAATATTTAGATAGTGTTACAGATGGATTTTTTACGTTGAATATTAATTGGGAATTCGTAAGAATAAATAAAGTTTTTGAAGAAATTGTTTCCCTTAATAGAAAAGACCTATTGGGCAATAGTTTTTGGAATTATTTTAAGGATGATCCTTCTCAACCTTATTCAACGGCACTAAGAAATGCAATGGAGAATAACGAAACGGTTCGTTTTGAACAAAAATGGAATAACGATAAAATATATTCTGTAACTGTATATCCATCAAAAGAAGGTGTTATTTGTTTTATAAGAGATATTACCGAAAGTAAGAAAAATGAATTTGAACTAAAGGAAAGTGAATTAAAATTAAAGGCAATTTTAAACAGTACTGTTGATTCTAATATATTACTGGATGTAAATAAAAAAATATTAAATTTTAATAGAGTTGCTAAAGAGATATCTCAACAAAATTTTGGAATAGATATGAAAGTTAGCGATGACGTATTACAATATGTTCCAGCTAATTTTTTTAAATTATTTAATGAAAATTTTGATTTGGTTTTAAATGGAAATGTTATTAAGATTGAAGAAAATTATAATACTCCAAACGGAGAAATTCATTGGTATGAATTTTTATTTTATCCAGTTTTTGATGACTCCAATAAAATAATTGGGGTGGTTATTAATAGTACCTCAATTGAAGAACGAAAAAAAGCAGAATTTAAAGTGGTTGGGCAATACCAACAATTAAAGAAAATTGCCTCCTTTCAATCGCATGAATTAAGAGCACCCTTAAGTAATATTGTCTTAACCCCCTAAAGAACTGGATACAAAATTAAAAACAATTTTGTAATCATAACTTTAGGAACTATGTCAAAAGTAAATCGCAAATTCAGCCCCGAGGATCGCTTATCTATTTTGCAGGAAGCAGAAAGAGATGGAGCAGTTGAAACAAGCCGTAAGTACAATTTATCACCCTCGTTATTATCAAAGTGGAAGCAACGCTATTTGAG
>Ga0209702_10002003_pt1 | contig 37001 bp, 31 predicted proteins | sample FRY01_FD_187210 | JGI IMG/M metagenome (GOLD analysis project Ga0209702, IMG submission 187210) | Freshwater microbial communities from Lake Fryxell liftoff mats and glacier meltwater in Antarctica - FRY-01 (SPAdes) (version 2) | ecosystem: Environmental > Aquatic > Freshwater > Ice > Glacier...
AGCAAACAGATTTTAGTACGTTTACTAGGAAAGAAATCAAGCATGTTCAAAAGCTCTTAAATGAGAGACCTAGAAAAACGCTTGACTGGTCAACACCTAAAGAAAAGTTTAAAGAACTATTGTTGCGCTAAAAACTTGAATCTACCTAATGTTATTGCAGTATTAATCTGATTCATTTTGAGGTAACCCGAACCAATAGAATTGTTCACATTAACAATTTCTTCTTGCTCATGTAGTTTTGTATAGACGGCTAAAGACTTTGTGTATACAATAATAGCAGAATCATATTTTTCTTCAGCGAATAAAGAAGAAGCAATCAACTGGTTTACTTTAGCAATATAAAATGTATCATTAATACTTTTAAAAATACTGAGTGAATTATTAAAAACATACAATGCTCTTTTTGTAAATCCTTGTTGCTGATAAATTCCAGCTTCGTACATGTTAGATATTGCTTCTCCTTTTTTATAATTAATTTTTTTAGCAATATTTTCAGCTTTTTGGAGTGCGGAAATGGCTTTTACTATATCTGATTTTTTAGCATCAAAGGCAATTTTATTGTAAGTATCAACCAATGCAAATGAATCTATTGGCGATTGTGAAAAGGAAATGATTTTAACACTCAGTAATAAAACAAACTGAAGTAGAAATTTTATTGGATATGTGAATCTTATATTTAACACGTACTGCTTAGAAAAGTTAAGATACAATTTTTAGTAATAAAAAAGACCCTTTACAGGGTCTTTAATTATAAGCAAGCAATCGAAAAAACTAACTATTTAACACTTCCCTTGAGATCACTAACTTCTGAATTTCAGAAGTTCCTTCACCAATAGTACACAATTTTGCGTCACGATAGTACTTTTCTACAGGAAAATCTTTTGTATAGCCATATCCTCCAAATATTTGTACTGCATCATTTGCTGTTTTAACGGCTATTTCACTTGAATAATATTTAGCCATTGCACCTTCTTTTGTAACTAGTTCGCCTCTGTTTTTTAGGTCACATGCCTGCCAAACTAATAAGTCTGCAGCCATGATTTCGGTAGCCATATCGGCTAATTTGAAGCTAATTCCTTGAAAATTACAAATGGGCTGGTCGAATTGATAACGCTCTTGAGAGTATTGTAATGCAGCTTCATAAGCTCCTTTTGCAATCCCTATTGAAAGTGCTGCTATAGAAATTCTCCCGCCATCTAAAATTTTCATTGCCTGACGAAAACCATCTCCAACTGCTCCCAATCTATTGGAATCAGGAATAACACAATTATCAAAAATCATTTCGGCAGTTTCACTTGCCCTCATTCCAAGTTTGTTTTCTTTTTTTCCTGCAGAAAATCCTTTTGTATCTTTTTCAACAACAAAAGCAGTGGAATTGCCGCTTGTACGCGGCTCCCCAGTTCTGCAAATCACTACGGCTACATCCCTTGATTTACCATGGGTTATCCAGCTTTTCGTTCCATTTAATATCCAATTATCTCCATCTTTTACTGCAGTTGTTTGCATATTGCCTGCATCACTTCCTGTATTAGGTTCCGTTAAACCCCAAGCTCCAATCCACTCAGCTGTTGCCAATTTAGGTAACCATTGCTTTTTCTGGATTTCTGTACCAAAACTTAAGATATGATTGGTACATAATGAATTGTGTGCAGCAATGCTCAATCCAATTGATCCGCAAACTTTAGAAATTTCCTGAATAATAGCGTTGTATTCGAAATAACCTAAACCTGCTCCACCATATTCATGAGGCACTAAAACACCCATCATTCCCAATTTGCCTAATTCTTTAAATAATTCAACCGGAAACTCTTGAGACTCGTCCCAATTCATCACGTTGGCAAGTATATGTTGCTGCGCAAATTGCTTAGCTGTAGCAGCAACTTCTTTGGTTAATTCTGACTCCTTAAAATGCATAAAATGGGTTTAAATAGAAGGGAGGAGGATAAAAACAAACAATCGTTAGTTAGTTTTCGATGCAAAAGTAGCTCAATTTTTGGCTTTACCAAATAGTTTTGCCATTATTTATTCGAGTTTAAGCTTTGGAATAATTTGTTGGAAAACAGCTTCATTAATGAATACAATCTTTTTTAAATCGCTCATTTGCTGGTAATTGCCATATTGCTTTCGATAAAGTACTATTGCTTTAGCAATTGTCTCCGGAATTCCAGCCTTTATTAAATTGGCTTCATCTGCTTTATTAATATCTGCTAACCCAAGCTCTGCTTTTTTTGTTGGTTCATTTACCAGCTCTTTTACTGTAAGATTGGGAAGAATCAAATGAAAAACACTATCAGTAATTCCATATGTTTTTTTAAGCTGTTCAAGCGAATTAAATCCGCCCAATTTATCACGATAACGAATGATACGATTTGCTAAAACAGGACCAATACCTGGCAATGATTCCCAGTCTGATAAACTTGCTTCATTAATATCAATGATTTTTTTGGGGAGAACTGTTTTGAACACAAAGTTTTTGGGTTTTACCTCAAACTGCTTAATCTGAACATATGGAATTAAGCGATCCGCTTCTTCGGGTGCCATCCCCCATATTTTTTTCAAATCATCAGCTACCCTAAATTGTCCACCCTTATTTCTATAATTAATTATGGTATTTATAGTTTTTTGTTTTAAGCCCAATTGTACCCAACCCTTTTCAGAAATGATATTCGGATCAAAATAAAATAAAATCGGTTTAATCACAACTGTTCCAGATTCATTACTAACACCGATAGAAATAACCTTTTCTGGTGCAGTATTAACACTGTTAACGATAATTGTAGAATCTACTAAAATTGGAGGAAGCTTTGTTTCAAACATTGTTGGTAACAACAAAAAGATTGTCATTATAACAATAAGCGCAATGATCCCTAATCTTTCTTTCTTTGAAAAAAAAAGCCATTCTTTAATGCTATTTTTCATGCCTTTTAAATTATTAAAAGGACTTACAAACAAACTTCTAAACCATCATATGCCAATTGAATATGATTGGGCATTTCGCTATTAATAACTTGATGTTTACCCAATTGGTGACTAATATGGGTAAAATATACTTTTGGAATTTCCAACTCTTCAGCCAAACTGATTGCTTCTCCAAGTGTAAAATGAGAAATATGCTTTTCTTTTCTTAAAGCATTTAGAACTAGTACCGATGATCCTTTAATTTTTTCTTTTTCTATATCCTCAATTTTATTTGCATCAGTTATATAAGTAAATTGACCAAAACGAAAACCTAAAACCGGCATTTTATGATGCATTACTTCAATCGGAATTACTGGTATATCACCAATTATAAAAGGATCCATATCTATCGTTATCAAATCTACATCTGGAACACCAAGATATTTTTTATCGCCAAATGCATAATAAAAATCTCTTCTTACAGCCTCTTCAGTTATTGAATTGGCATAAACTTTCATTGATTTTTCAGAAAAAAAATTAAATGCCCTGATATCATCAAAGCCAGCTAAATGATCTTTATGAGGATGTGTAAATAAAACAGCATCTAATTTAGTAGTTGCCGATCTTAACATTTGGTAACGAAAATCGGGAGTTGTATCTACTACAATTGTGGTGGTGCCGGACTTAACTAAAATACTGGTTCTAAGCCTTTTATCTTTTGAATCTTCGGAACTGCAAACCAAACAACTACAACCTATCATAGGAATACCAGTACTTGTTCCTGTACCTAAAAATTGTATGCAAAGAGGAGGACAATTCACGCAATAAAACTACATGAAATGAATGAATCAAAATAAAGTATATGCCGCAAATTATGCTTCTGGTCCCACTTTTTTTACAAGTTGTTCATAAAGTTTCTGTGATTCGTGGGTAAGCTTATCAAAACTAATTGCTATTTGGGGTATGATGTCCATTAAGGTATTGATTCTGCCTTCTGTATTTAGAAACTTGTTTAATACTACTACTTTTCTGGCTTCTAATAAACACCAACCACTCTGAAAAGTGCCACGTTCATAGCGAACAACATAGCCAGATTCACCTAAAATATCTTCTAATTTATCAACAGATGATTGTGTGTTTTTCATACGTAGCTCATCCCCTAAAGGGGGGTTATAAGTCTGTTCAAAATTAAGCCGATGTTGTGGTAAAAAAACGCCCAATTATCCACATACTATTATACTTTGGTTTCCATTTTTATAAGCGGTATGATCATTTCCTCTAAACTGATACCACCATGTTGAAAGGTATTTTTATAATAGTTTACATAATGGTTATAGTTGTTGGGATAACACAAAAAACCATCATCTTTTGCAAAAATAAAGGACGAATTAATAGTTGGAACTGGTAGACCTGCTTTTAAAGGGTCTTTAAACGCCAATACATCTCGTTCTTCATAATGTAGATTTCTACCATGTTTATACCGTAAATTAGTAGTAGTTTGTTTATCACCTATTACTTTATGTGGCGTTTTTACACGAACACTTCCATGATCAGTTGCTAGAATAATTTTAATTTTTTTATCAGAAATCTTTTTCAATGCTTGATGTAATGGACTATGCTCAAACCAACTTTTGGTTAAACTTCTATAACTCGCTTCATCACTTGCTAATTCTTTTAATACTTCCATTTCGGTTCTAGCATGACTAAGCATATCTACAAAATTATACACGATTACATTTAGGTCATTCACTAGTAAATTATGAATGTTATTTACTAACTGTTGACCATCTTGATGATTGAGTATTTTGTGATAACTCATTTTAATTTCATCTTTTTTTAACCGTTTTAATTGAGCCTTTAAAAAATCTTCTTCAAATAAATTTTTCCCTCCTTCTTCTTCATCATTTTTCCATTGTTGTGGAAATTTTTTCTCGATTTCGGATGGCAACATTCCCGCAAAAATAGCATTGCGACAATACTGCGTAGCCGTAGGTAAAATTGAATAAAAAGCGTCTTCTTCAGTTATTTTAAAATTAGCTGCAAATATTGGCTGTATTGCTTTCCATTGATCATACCTTAAATTATCTATCAAAATAAAAAACAATGGAATTTCTTTTTCTAAATGAGGCAATACTTTAAACTGCATTAATTGGTGGCTCATTATTGGAGATTCAGCAGACACTGGATTCATCCATGATTCATAATTTTTAGCAATGAATTTCGCGAATGCCGCATTGGCCTCTTTTTTTTGATCATAAAAAATTGCTCGCATTTCGGGGCTATCGCTTTTTTCCATTTCAAGTTCCCAAAATACTAACTTCTTGTATAACTCTATCCATTCTTGATAATCAGGATTTCCAGAAAATGCCATAAACAATTGACTAAATTGCTGTTGATAAGAAATAGTAGTTTTTTCTCCAACTAATCTTTTATTATCAATTATTTTTTTTAAGCTAAGCAATACTTGATTAGGATTTACTGGCTTAATTAGATAATCACTAATTTGACTTCCGATTGCTTCATCCATTAAGTTTTCCGTTTCGTTTTTGGTAATTAATACAATCGGAAGATGCTGGTGAATGGCTTTCATTCGCGATAGGGTTTCAAGTCCTGTAATTCCAGGCATACTTTCATCCATCAATACAACATCAACATCTGCATCTTTTATATACTCAATTGCATCAAAGCCATTGGTTAAAGTATGAACCGCATATCCTTTACTTTCTAAAAACAATTTTTGTGATTGTAGACTTTCAATTTCATCATCTACCCAAAGTATATTTGCTATTGCCATGTAATAAAGCTATTTATAATTTTGATTGAATCACTAAATTGTACCTTTGTCCTTTCCCTTTACAGAGGATTTAACAATTTTTCAACAACATGACAAATACCAAAAGAAAAATAATCAATGATCCGGTTTATGGTTTTATTGCTATCAATCATCCATTAATTTTCGCCATCATTGAGCATCCATATTACCAAAGATTACGAAGAATTCAGCAAATGGCAATGGCTCAACTCGTTTATCCTGGAGCCGTTCATACACGCCTACATCATTCATTAGGCGCTTATCATTTAATGTGCAATGCGGTTACAGAATTAAGGGGAAAGGATGTATTAATTTCAGAGGAGGAAGAAATTGCAGTTAAAGCTGCTATTTTATTGCATGATATTGGGCATGGCCCTTTTTCGCACGCTTTAGAACAGGTGCTCATTCCAGATATTAGTCACGAACAATTATCACTACAAATAATGCAAGTGATGAATAATGAATTTGATGGTAAACTATCCTTAGCCATTCAAATTTTTACCAATAACTACCATAAATCTTTTTTGCATCAGCTTATTAGTGGTCAATTAGATGTAGACAGGATGGACTATTTAAGTAGAGATAGTTTTTTTTCTGGTGTGAGTGAAGGAGTAATAGGGTACGATAGGATTTTAAAAATGTTGGCTGTAAAAGATGATCAATTAGTTGTTGAAGAAAAAGGCATTTATAGTGTAGAGAAATTTTTAGTGGCTAGGCGTCAAATGTATTGGCAGGTTTATCTGCACAAAACAGTTTTATCAGCAGAAAAAATGTTGGTAAAAATTATGGAAAGAGTAAGAGAAATTTACTCCAAAGAAGATGAATCAATTAAAACTCAATCTGCAATAGATTATTTTTTAGGTGATTTTAATGGCACAATGGATAATAATTCTTTGGCTAAATTTTGTAAACTCGACGACTATGATATTATTAGTGCAATAAAAAGATGGAGTAACCACCTAGATCCAATTCTTTCTTTGCTTTGCACCCGATTTTTAGATAGAAGATTATACAAGTCGAAGATACAGGCAGAACCTATTTCAGATAGTTTTTTACATAAAAAACAACAACAAGCTATACAACAATTCGGACTTACCGAAGCAGATGTACATTATATGTGTTTTACAGGAATTGCGACTAATACTGCTTATCAGAGCAAAGAAGAAAAAATTAATATCTTGTATAAAGATGGAACTGTAAAAGACATTACTCAAGTAGACAATACAATGATTCAGCAAAATCTGTCGACTCAAGTAAAAAAATTCTACATTTGTTTGTTAACATAATAAGCATATATGCAATTTACCGCCTCTCAAATAGCCCTGATGATACAGGGGAAAGTAGAAGGTGATGCTTCAATAGCAATATCTTCTTTTGGAAAAATTGAGGAGGCAGTAGAAGGTCAATTGGCCTTTCTTTCTAACCCGAAATACGAAGAATGGCTCTATCAAACTGCAGCTTCTGTAATAATTGTTAATGAGTTCCAAGAACTGAAACAGGCAATAAAAGCAACCCTAATAAGAGTGCCAGATGCATATACGGCCTTTGCAATCCTGCTATCCAAATACCAAGAAATCGTAACGCAGCAACTATTGGGGATTCAGGAACCAAGCTATATATCTAAATCCGCAAAACTCAGCGAGGGAATTTTTGTAGCAGCATTCTGCCATATTGGTGAAAATGTGGTGATCGGGAAAAACGTGAAACTCTATTCAGGAGTAGTGATTGGAAACGGAACTACAATTGGTGATGGAACAATTCTTCATGCAGGTGTAAAAATTTATCACGACTGTATCATTGGAAACCGTGTAATCATCCAGTCTGGGGCTGTAATCGGAGGTGACGGCTTTGGTTTTGCACCAACCGCAGACGGATCTTATTATAAAATCCCTCAAATCGGCAATGTGATTATTGAAGATGATGTGGAAATCGGGGCAAATACAACCATCGACCGGGCTACTATGGGTTCAACCATCATCCGGAAAGGAACCAAGCTGGATAACCTGATACAAATAGCGCATAATGTGGAGGTGGGTAGCAACACCGTGATTGCAGCACAAGCTGGTATTAGCGGAAGCACTAAAGTGGGCAATGGAGTAATGATTGGTGGACAGGTTGGAACAGCGGGGCATATTGTAATTGCCGATGGCAGTAAGATTGCCGGGCAAGCAGGGGTAACCAAAAGCATCAAAGTTCCAAACCGTACACATAACGGCACACCAGCCTTTGATTTTTCTAGTTCCCTCCGCATTCAGGCTTTAACGCGTAACCTTCCAGAAATGGAAAAAAGAGTTAAAGAATTGGAAAAACTAGTAGAGCAATTAATTTCTAAAAGGGATAAATCCTAATTAAGGTTTTAAAACCACCCCGAAAGCTTATTTTTGTAAATTAATGATTTATAAAGGCTTTTGGATAATAATACAATATGGACTTAACATTCAATCCGGATAAACAACATACTTTAAATAATGCAATTAGCATAAGTGGAACTGGATTACACACAGGAATATTGGTAGACATGACCCTAAGGCCAGCAAATCCAGGATTCGGCATTCAGTTTCAAAGAATTGACATGACAAATCAGCCAATCATTAGGGCTGATTGCGATTTAGTTACGGATACAAGTAGAGGTACTACGCTTCAAATTGATGAAGCTAAAGTGAGTACCGTAGAACATGTTCTTGCTGCATTGGTTGGAATGGGAGTAGACAATGTTTTGATTGAAATAAATGGACCAGAAATTCCTATTATGGATGGAAGTTCAACTCCATTTATAGAATTGATTGAAGAAACTGGTGTTTTAGAACAAGATGCAACCAAAGTTTGGTATAGTTTGGATGAAAATATTTATCATTATGATGATAGTAAAAGAGTAGAAATGGTTGCATTACCTTCTATCGATTATCAAATAACCACGCTGATAGATTTTAATAGTCCCGTTTTAGGTACTCAACATGCAGGATTAAAAACTATAAAAGACTTTAAAACGGAAATAGCACCTTGCCGTACTTTTTGCTTTTTGCATGAGCTTGAGGCTTTGCTTGATAATGATTTAATAAAAGGTGGCGATATAAATAATGCAATTGTTGTTGTAGATAAAGCAGTAACAGATTCTGAGATGCACAGATTAGCAAAAGTTTTTAAGAGAGATAAAATTGAAGTGAAGAGTGAAGGCTATTTGAATAACCTAGAGCTTCGTTTTCCAAATGAGCCTGCCCGTCACAAATTATTAGATGTTGTAGGAGATCTAGCTTTGATTGGCTATCCTATTAAAGCAAGAATTATTGCGAATAGGCCAGGCCATAGTTCTAATGTTGAGTTTGCAAAAAAAATAAAACAGTACATCAAGAAAAATAAACATGTAAAAGGTGTTCCTATTTACAATCCAACAATTCCTCCAGTTTATACCTTAGAAAAGATAGAAAAAACATTACCGCATAGACACCCTTTTTTATTAGTCGATAAAATAATTGAGTTAACAGATACTTGTATTGTTGGTATAAAAAATGTTACTTACAATGAATGGTTTTTTGCTGGGCACTTTCCCGGAAACCCAGTAATGCCAGGTGTTTTGCAAATAGAGGCATTGGCTCAAACTGGTGGAATACTTTGTATTAACTCAATGCCAGAAGGACAATATGATACTTATTTTTTAAAAATAGATAATTGCAAATTTAAACAAATGGTTCGCCCTGGAGATACAATGGTTTTAAAAATGGAATTAAAAGCACCAATTCGAAGAGGCATCTGTGAAATGAGAGGAACTGTTTATGTTGGTGGGAAAGTGGCTACTGAAGCAGATCTTGTTGCACAAGTAGTTAAGCGACCATAAAGCCAATTTTATTTATTATCTGAACAATAATTTATGACACATCCATATACATACATCGATCCAAATGCAAGAATAGCTCCCAATGTTAAGATCGATCCATTTACTGTAATTCATGGCGACGTTCAAATTGGAGATGGAACTTGGATAGGCAGTAATATTACTATTATGGATGGTACAAGAATTGGAAAAAATTGCAGGGTTTTTCCTGGAGCAGTACTTGGCGCAATTCCTCAAGATTTAAAATTTTCTGGCGAAAAATCTACTGTTGAAATTGGCGACAATACCACCATACGTGAATTTGTAACCATCAATAGAGGTACAGAAGATAGAGGTAAAACCACTATTGGAAATAATTGTTTAATTATGGCTTATAGTCATATAGCACACGATTGTATCGTAGGTAATAATTGTATTTTAAGCAATAGTGTTCAAGTTGCTGGCCACGTAACTATTGGAGATTGGACTATCATTGGAGGAGTTAGTGCAGTTCACCAATTTGTAAATATTGGCCAACATACATTTATTGCTGGCGGAAGTTTAGTTAGTAAAGATGTACCTCCATATATTAAAGCTGTTCGTAATCCATTGAGCTATGGCGGTGTGAATAGTGTTGGATTAAAAAGAAGAGGATTTCCTTTGGAGCAAATTAACCATATACTTGATGTTTATAGAACTATATATAACAAAGGATTTAATACTACGCAAGCATTAGAATTTATTGAAGAAGAACTGCAAGCAACAGATGAACGCGATGAAATTGTAACATTTATTCGCGAAAGTGGAAGAGGAATAATTAAGCGTTTTACAAAAGGCGCAAATGACGATGAATAATACAACTATTACAATTAGTGGTGCGGGTAAAAGGTTTAACCGAGAATGGATTTTTAGAAATTTACATTACCAATTTACATCGGGAAATTCTTATGGTATTATAGGATTTAATGGAAGTGGAAAGAGCACTTTACTTCAATGTATTGCAGGGAGTATGATACTAAGCGAAGGAAATATTAGCTATCAGAATAATACAATTGATACAAAAATTGAAAGCGAAAATGTTTTTAAATTAATTTCTATATGTGCTCCTTATCTTGAGATTGTTGAAGAGATGACAAGTATAGAATTCTTGCAATTTCACCAACAATTTAATCCACTAATTGGCAAAATATCTATTCAAGAAATAATCAACATAATTGGCTTGGAGAAAGCTAGTAATAAACAAATACGCAATTTTAGCAGTGGTATGAAACAACGTTTAAAATTGGCTCAAGCAATTTTTTCCGACGCTCCTATTTTATTATTAGACGAGCCTTGTACTAATCTCGATAAAGAAGGATATAAATTATATCATCAATTAATTAATGATTATTGTAAAAATAAATTACTAATTATTTGCAGTAACGAAGAAGCTGAAATAGAATTTTGTTCGGAACGATTGAATATAATAGATTACAAATAATTACATTTTAACAGATCCTTAATAGAAATTGGAACGGCATTTGGTTCTTATGGTTCAATTAAATGAACTTACTATATGCAACTATTTATCAATGGCATACAAACCGTTTTGTACCAAAAGTTAAACATTAATCCAAAGCTAATTCATTCCAAAACAGATTTTAGAAAAGATCTTCAATTATCTAATTGGGAAATGATCTACTTATTAAATGCTGTTGAACAAAACTGGCATATAGAAATTTCAGATGTTGATGCACTTAAAATAAATAACCTGCAACAATTAATTCGAATAATTAAAAAAGCTTACAGTAAAAATTAAGTGTATGTAATTACAGTTATTTGTAAACCAACTATGTTTTAATTAACCTTACTTACAACTAAGGGTAGTTAACCTCAACTTTAGTAAATACCACTCCTGTGCAATTTAACTGTTCCATTTTTTTCTTTAAACTTTCAGAAACATAATATCCAATACCACCTGTAATATATTGAAGTAAAAAAAATCTGGCTTTGTAATAGATTCTAGAATACTTGTTTGATAAATTGTATATATTTTATTTTTACCTTGCCTTTCTTTCTGAGGTCGTCAAAGGAATTTAAAGAATCAGTTTTAATGAAAGAAGTTCCAGAATTACTATCGCACCTAATTGTTGACAGCTTAAAATCGATATACTCATTATTAAATTTGTATTCATTGGTTATCCAATAATCATTATTTTTCTTGTTGTTGTGAATAACTGATTTATTAAAAAATTCAATTCCATCATATTTGGTTTCTTCCAACAAGCGTTTAATCTTACCGCTTATTAAACGTTTTGTAGATAGATAGCTTGCGCTTATACTGTCTGTAAGTTTGGCTTTTTTATCCAGTAAAATTTTGGGAACTTCTATATCTTTAGTTTTTACTTTTTCATTAAAAAGTATTATCAATGATTTTTCAGCATTCCAAGTTGATACATATATTCCATTAATAGATTGAGGATATTTTCCTATATCTTTTAAATTGGCCGATTCCCACAAACGATAGTATTGCATAATTAAAATATCAGATCGTTTAATTTAGTTACTGCCAGTATTTGGCCAAACCCTGACTTGAAATTCCTGAGGCATTATCATAAAATTTAAACCAGATCCCATTAGCATCAGATCCCATTAATACTATTAAAATAATAGGATCATTTGTATTATCCGTTTTTGGATTTGTTGAACCTGCGTTGTCATCAACTCCAACAATTCGGGAATCCCTCTATTTGAAAGTAAATTCTGGACATCTATTAATTGGGCAATAATTTACAATGATTGGAAAGTCGACGTAAGAAGCTCTTTTTACAAAATAAATTTTACTCACATTAAAAAGTGATGATTTCATTATAAAAAGGGTCTTTGTTTTTTGTTTTATCGAAAGAAAATGTTTTATCCCTGTATGTCCAAAAAATTCAAAAATGGCTTTCCGTCGCTTCCTTTTTTCTTTTCCTATTAAGTATGAAACAAATCCCTCATTAAAATCGTTTATTACAAGATTACTATCAGTTAATTTAATAAAAGTGTTGTAGTAGGGTTCTGATGGACAATAAGCATAGAATTCGCCCTTATATTTTTTAACTGTTATCCATTGTCCGATGTATTTTGAATTTATGTTATTTGGTCGGTTCTTGTCCTTCTCGTTAAAATCGTATTCGTTTGCGTTGGATAACAAAATATCAAAAACAAATTTATGAAAATTTGAATGAGATGTGTCTATAAAAATCACTTGGTAATTGCTGTCAGAGTTGTGCTTGCCGATATAGAGTGTGTCTCCATATTTTTGCGCATTAACTCTTACAAAAAGAGTATTTAGAATAATAAACATGAAAACAACCTTCATTTCTTTCAAGTTTTATTAATTTAATTAGTATTGTGCGACTAAAAATATAATTCACACCATGCTAATTAAACAATTTATTATTGATTTTTTCTGATTTGAGTAACTATATAATCACCATAAGCATTTGCATATGGTACTGCTGATTTTCCAGTTATGATTCCTGTTGCATCATCGTAATAAAGTTTATTTAGCGAGCTAGTTCCTTTGCTTTCTAAATTTGTTGCATTGTCATAAAATGTTAAATACTTTCCTTTACTATCTTGTCCAGAACCAACAACTGTAACAAAATGATCCGTTTTGCCATCTGCATTCGATGAGCTTGGAGTTCCAGGTCTGTTATCTACACCAACAATAACAGGTTTGCCAGCTTGGAGTTTTGTAATTATGTAGTTAATGCCAGATTTTGCAATATTTGGATAAGAACCGCCATTGGCATCGTATACTTTAAATGCGGAACCATATCCTAAATCTCTTAGTCCGGCTTTTAATATTTGAGCTATAGCAAGTTGTATGCAATTCCTATAATCGTATCCTACGAATTGGGATGAAGAAAGAACGTTGCTAATTGTTGGCCAAGGGTTTTGGTCGTAATCAAAAGTTATTTGCATAGGATCATCTTCAAATACATTTGGGTCATCAAAAAAGTTTCCTAGTGCGGTCGGATCTGGAATAATCTCAATTGGAAATAAATTTCCGCCACCTTGGTAGCCCGTCCACCACCAATTCCAGTTAGGATCATAGTATCCGTTATTATTGCCAGTATACCATGGCCAGCCAGAACCATAATTCCACCAATAATTATTGTTGTAACCCGGTGCACTGCTCCCTCCACCCGGTATTGTACCACCAGAAGGTGGGGTACTGCCGCAAGTACAACCTCCTCCACCTCCTCCTCCCGAGCAGTCGATTGCTATATAAACTTGAACAACCATTGTTTCGCGTAGGGCTAATAAATTCCCAGAACCATCAACCCACAATTCTAGTGTGTAGCTGATCGATATTGCAATTTCAATAGTACATCCATTAGTTGGACTAATAATTCCACCATTAGAATTACTGCTTAACGATGAATTATTTGCAGCACCGAAACTAATCTGTACGTTCTTTATTTTGGATCTTGAAGGGCTACTTACCTCAATACTGTCTTTATTATTTACCGACTTCTCGAAATACCCGAAAACTGCCTGTGTATTCAATAAATTATTTTTTGCTCCAGTTGAGCTAGGCTTGATCGTATTTAAAGAATCGCGATTGTAAAGTCGGTAAGTATATAAGCTATCATTGTGTTTATAGGCAGTGATATAAGACTTTATTTTTTGCGAGGTATTAGATTGTAGTGGTATGAAGAATACACCCTGACTTGGTTGAGTGCTGGTGCTCGAAGAGGCAGCTGTTCCAGTACTATTAGAACCTATTTTTTTGGTTTCTATTGCACTGGCACTATTAGTTGTTTTATACAACACTTTGTCCCATTTTGGCATCCCGTTTTTACGCACAAATTCAGGTAGGAACTTAAGTAGTTCATCTTGTTTTTTAATATCATTGACCAACTGTTTAATTTCTGCATCATTTGTAGCTGATACATTAAAAAACTGTTGTTTTAGCTCCTGATACTGGGTTGAATTTGCTTCAACAAAGACATCTTTTTTTCTGCATCCCCAGAATAGAACAACTAAGAGGGTTAAAAAACATAAAGATTTGCTAAATAGTTTATTGGTGTTTTTCATTTTACTACAATTGAAATGGATAATTTTTCAATTATAAAAATATGTTTATTCTTTTCATTTTTACAAAATAATTAATAATTCACTTGCAATAAATAAGGTGTAATGCTTCAATTCACAATCAAAGCTATCGCCTACTCGCAATTAATAAATTAAGATCGGTATATTTCAAATCAAATTTCTGGCTAATATAAAAATCAGTAAGTGATCCTTTAAAAAGATATACCCCTTCTCGCACATTAAATTTATGCCAGATCATTTCATCTAAACCACCTTCATCACTTACCTCTAAAAGTAATGGCATGAGAACATTACTAATAGCCTGACTAGCAGTTCGGGCAAATCCGCTAGGAATGTTTGGAACACAATAATGTATCACATCATGTTTTAAAAATGTTGGCTCTTTATAATTGGTTAATTCGCTAGTTTCAAAACATCCACCCCTATCAATAGCTACATCAATAATAATACTCCCTGGCCTCATTGCAGCAACCATTTCCTCGGTTACTACTACTGGCGCTCTACCTAATTCATTACTTAATGCACCAACTGCAACTTCACAAGTTTTTAATTGTTTTGATAAAATTTTAGGTTCGAGTACACTGGTCCATACACGCTGACCTAAATTATTTTGCAATTGTTTTAAACGAGAAACATTGTTATCAAACACTTTAACCGATGCTCCCAATGCCAATGCATTTCTGGTAGCAAATTCACCAACTATACCAGCGCCAATAATAACTACTTTGGTTGGAGGTATACCGCTAATTCCGCCTAACAATACTCCCTTACCGTCGTTAAAACTACTTAAGTATTGACCAGCAATAAGCATTACAGCACTTCCGGCAATTTCACTCATGCTTCTTACAATCGGATATGTTCCACTATCATCCTTAAAATTTTCGAAACTCAAAGCAGTAATTCTTTTCTCAATCATTTTTTCGATGTACTCTTTTTTCAGCGCCGACAAATGAATGGGGGAAATAATGGTTTGATTTAGTTGCAACAATGGCATGTCTTCCTGAACTGGAGGAGCGCTCTTTACTAAAAATGGGCACTTATGCACTTCAGCTCTATCATATACAATTTTAGCACCTGCTTCAGCATAATCTTTGTCTTTAAAATGGCTTCCCTCCCCTGCCTTATGCTCTACCGTTACATGATTGCCATTTGCCACCAAAACACCTACAGCATCGGGAGTTAGCGCAATTCTATTTTCTTGAAATGCAATTTCTTTAGGTATGCCAATGTCTAATTTAGTGCCAGGCGTTTTAATGTCTAAAACTTCTTGTAGTGTTTCATACAAAAGAGAGGGACTAATACTTGGTTTGATAGTTGCCATTTTAAGAATTATGAATTAAAGTTAACTACTAAATGGGAGAGTTTAAGGTTCTAGCTGATGTTGTTCATTACATAGATACGGCGAGTAAATTCATCTAAAACTTCGAGGGATAAATGAAAAGTATTATCTGGCAATAAGCCAATGGCATTTTCGGGCCATTCTACAAAACAAGTATTACCGCTCATTAAAGGCTCTTCTACGCCTGCATTTAGAGCATCTTGCTCGTTATTTAGCCTGTACCAATCCATATGATATATAACAGCCTGATCTTTGGTTTGGTATTCATTGATAATTGCATAGGTGGGGCTACTAACATTAGAACCAACACCTAATAAATCACATAAAGCATGAATAAAAGTGGTTTTACCAGAGCCCATAGGTGCATAAAAAGCCCAAACAGAATGATTTTTTCCTTCTTTCCAAATAGCTGCTGCCACTGAATTGATCTGATCTAATCCAAAAATTGCATCCATGAGGCAAAGATAAACCTCGCTTTTGGATTATTATTCTAATATCGAAAATGAAGGTTCTACTCACTTTCGTAAATTTGCCTATATTATATAGTTGTATATGGAAAAAGTAGATTGGAAAGTATCAGGCATGAGTTGTACCAACTGTGCACTTACTATTGATAAATATTTGAGTGGCAAAGGACTTGAAGATGTTAGGGTTAATTTTTTAGGTGGAGATGTGAGTTTTAATATACCCGAGGGTATTAACAAATTAGATATACAAAAAGGAATTGATGGATTAGGTTATCAAGTAAAAAATGGAGAACCGATAAAAGGAGGGAAGAAATTATTTCAAACCCATTTACAACGTTTTGTTTTTTGTTTGATTTTTACTTTGCCATTGATGATTCACATGATTCCAGGAATACATATTCATTTCCTGATGAATCCATATGTACAGATTGCACTCACCCTCCCAGTATTTATTGTAGGTATGGATTTTTTTGGACGAAGCGCTATTCATAGTGTATTAAAAGGAATACCCAATATGAATGTATTAATTGCGATTGGTGCAATTGCTTCATTTGTATATAGTTTATATGGAACTTTTACTGGACAAGCAGCGGAGTTTATGTTTTATGAAACCACCGCTACCATTATTACATTGGTTTTTTTAGGTAATTGGTTAGAAGATAAATCTGTTGAAACTACTCAGACTGCTCTGCGAAAATTAGTTAGCTCGCAAAAATCAATGGCAAATATGATAGCCTATGACGATCAGCACCAAGAACATATTTTTCCTATAGAAAGTAGTTCATTAAAAGTGGGCGATTTAATATTAATAAAAAGTGGAGAGGCAGTTCCGATGGATTGCAAGATACTATCAGGTGATATTTCTATTGACGAATCGATTGTTACAGGAGAATTTTTGCCTATCGATAAAAAAGAAAAAGACCTGTTAATTGGAGGCAGTATTGCAGTGAACGGAAATGTAAAAGCATATATTACTGCGGTGGGAAACGATACGATTTTGGGTAATATTTTACAAATGGTTAAAAACGCTCAGACCGAAAAACCACCAATACAACAGCTTGCAGATAAAATAAGTGCAGTATTTGTTCCTGTAGTAATAGGAATTTCATTAATCACTTTTTTATTGAACTATACAGTTGGTGAACAAGCGTTTACCCAAAGTTTAATGCGAGCAATTGCTGTACTAGTAATATCCTGTCCGTGTGCAATGGGTTTAGCAACCCCTGCAGCAATTGCAGTTGGTTTAGGAAGGGCTGCAAGGAATGGAGTATTTTTTAAAAATACCAAGAGTCTTGAATTATTTAAAGATATCAAACAAGTTGTGTTTGATAAAACCGGGACTTTAACTACCGGAAAATTTGCCATAATAGCTTCAGAATTAACTGCTGATGGAAAATTAATTGGTATGGATGAATTAAAACGCATCGCATTTTCATTAGAAAAATATTCTAATCATCCATTAGCTAAAACAATTACTAAAGAATGGAAAGTAAAAGACGATATCCGATTTAGTAATATTGAAGAAATAAAAGGCTTTGGAATGAAAGCAACAGATAAAGAAGGCAATAATTTTATAGCAGGATCATATAAAGCAGTCAATAACCTTACAAATGAAGATTTTCACAATATTTACATCATTAAAAATAATACGTTATTAGGATGGATTGATCTGGCAGATGAAATTAGAACAGAAGCGTTTGAACTTATTAAATATTTACAAAAAAGAGGTATTAAAACAATACTACTAAGTGGAGACAAACAAGAAAGTTGTGAAAAGCTTGCACAACAATTGCAAATAGATGAAGTTTTTGCAGAACAAACTCCAGCACAAAAATTATCGCGCATTGAGTTACTAAATAATATAACCCCAACTGCCATGGTTGGAGATGGAATTAATGATGCTCCAGCATTGGCAAAAGCTACCGTAGGTATTTCTTTGAGTGAAGCATCTCAAATTGCTGTACAAAGTGCAGAAGTGATATTAATGAACAACGGATTAAAAAACCTACCCCTTGCATTGGCTTTGGGCAAGCATACTTATATAACTATTCAACAGAATTTATTTTGGGCACTTATTTATAATGTTGCAGCTATACCTATAGCCGCTTTGGGATTTTTAAGTCCAAGTTTTAGCGCTTTAGCAATGGGGTTAAGTGATGTTGTTCTTGCCATTAATTCTGTAAGGCTTAATTTTAAGAAAGTTGTATAAACACTATTGAGTAATCCGAAAGAAATATTAGCAAAATACTGGAAGCATCAAAACTTCCGTCCATCGCAAGAAGCAATTATTCAATCTGTTTTAGATGGTAATGATACATTGGCCTTACTCCCTACAGGTGGGGGTAAATCTATTTGCTTTCAGATTCCAGGCATTATGCTCAAAGGAATGTGTTTGGTAATTAGTCCATTAATAGCTTTAATGAAAGACCAAGTTGATTCATTAAATCAGAAAGGAATTCCATCTGCTGCATTACACAGTGGACTTACATTTTATGAAGTAAAAAAATTACTTCGTGAAGCAGTTGAAGGCAACTATCAATTTTTATATTGCTCACCCGAACGCCTAGAAAGTAAACTTTTTATTGAATTTATTCCTGATCTGCCAATAAGTTTACTGGTAATAGATGAAGCACATTGTATTTCGCAGTGGGGCTATGATTTCAGACCGCCTTATTTAAGAATTGCAGCAACAAAAAAACAATTAGGCAATATTCCATTAATTGCAGTAACCGCATCAGCAACTCCAAGAGTGCAGAATGATATCATTCATAAGTTGGCGCTTAAACAAACTGCAGTTTTCAGGCAATCATTTGAGCGACCAAATTTATCGTATAGCAATTTTTTGGTTGACAGTAAAATCAATAAAATATTAGATATTCTACATAAAGTTGCAGGAAGCAGTATTGTTTATTGCAACAATAGAAGGCAAACTAAAAAAGTTGCTGAAGCATTAGCATTACAAGGCATTGCAGCAGATTTTTATCATGCCGGATTAACGCAACCTATTAGAGAAATGAAGCAGCAAGCTTGGCTACAAAATAAAATAAGAACAATGGTTTGTACTAACGCGTTTGGTATGGGTATAGACAAAGCAGATGTAAGAATTGTAATTCACCATGATGTAACTGAATGTTTAGAAAATTATTATCAAGAAGCAGGAAGAGCAGGTAGAGATGGTAATAAAGCTTATGCAGTTTTGTTGTATCAATTAAAAGATATGGCAGACTTACTATCAAATTCTCAGAAAAAATTTCCTTCGATCAAAATTATAAAACAAGTTTACCAAGCTATAGCAGATTATTTGCAAATACCTGTAGGCAGCGGAGAAGGAATTTACTACAATTTTGACTTAGCAGGTTTTACCAAAAACTTTAAGTTAGATGTACTCTTGGTCGTGAATGTTTTAAAAGTACTAGAACAAGAAGATCATATTAGTTTCTCAGAAAATATATTCTTGCCTTCACAAATTTCATTTACAGTAGATAAAGATATACTAACCTTATTTGAAAAAGAGCATACAGATTTAGAGCCTATCATTAAAGCATTATTAAGATCATATGAAGGTATAATTAATAATAGAGTTTCTGTATATGAACAACAGATTGCTAAAATATGCAGACTTAAAACAGAAGAAGTTAACTTGGCTTTAAAACAGTTAATGCTTCACGGAATTATTGAATTCCTACCTAAAAAGGAAACTCCTCAAATACAATTTTTATTAAACAGAGCTCCTGCAGAATATTTAATTATTAACCAAGATGCTTACTTGGAAAGGAAAAAGTTATATGAAGAAAGAGTGCAAACCATTACTCATTACGCATCAACACTCTCTGAATGCAGAAGTAAATTTATATCCAATTATTTTGGCGATGCATCTAAAAAGAACTGTGGAATTTGCGACAATTGCTTAAACGAGAAAAAGAAAAAACTCACCAACAAAGAATTTGCAACCATTGAAGAAAAATTGAAAACACTAGGAAATACTTCTATTGCACTCACCCCGTTTATTGATTCCTTTAAATTATTGAATAAAGAAAAAGTATGGGCAGCGCTTAGTTTTCTTCAATCAGAAGAAAAGATTGTAATTACAGAAACCAAAGAAATAAAGTGGTTGCAAAATTAAAGCTAACGCTTTTTTAATGTTGACCTTCCTGCCAAGCCCAAAGCTCCCAATAAACTCCTTGTAATAATTGAAGCAGCAGTTCTGCCAACCTGTTTAACTGCTGGATTGTCAAAAAAACTTTCTTCTTTTTTAGTTGATTTTTTTTTACATCTTACTCTGCTTCCTCCTCAGATTTAGCTTGCGCAGCTTCCAGTTTGGCAGTTAAAATTTCGTAAGCGCTATCAACTATTTGATTGTATTTGGCAACTAGTTTACTTTTTTTAGTTACAGCATCAATCTCTTCATCAGTAAGCACATCCATTCTACTCTTAGGGGCACACAGCATAGTGTGAATTAAAGGTGTTGGAATTCCTTTTTCATTGAGTAAAGTAATGAATGCTTCTCCAATACCCATTTGAGTTAACAATTCATCAGTTTGATAAAAATCAGATTCAGGAAAATTTTCTGCTGCTTGCTTAGTGGTTTTACGATCCGTAGCAGTAAATGCACGCAAAATGTGCTGCACATTTAAACCTATCTGACTTAATATTGAAGCAGGAATATCTTGTGGATTTTGCGTACAAAAGAATATGCCAATACCTTTTGAAAGTATGAGCTTAATAATGGTCTCTAATTGTTGTAACAAGGCTTAGGTCATCTATCTCAAAACTTTTTTTGCCCCAAAAAACATCGGCACCTTGCTGTTGCAGCTCCACTACCTTTCGTAAAATGATACCAGTAGTTGTGGTAGATGACTTACCATAGGCTTTTTCAAGTTCCTGTTTACCGTCAGAACCAATCTATTGAAGCACTTTGATATTGAAACAACTCCACCTTGGTTATCATTTAAGCCCAAAATTTTACTCAATAATGCCGGTTTAAATTCGCTAACCGTAGCGCGCATCCTAACACCTTTGCCTTTGTATAGTGTCATTAATTCAACAGGATAAGCAGCGGCTTTCCATTCTACTCCAATTTTGGCAGCTCTATCTTTAATTTTATCGTTCAAGGTTCCTGCAGCTGCTAATCCACTTAAATCGCCTTTGATATCCATCAATAAAACGGGTATGCTATTATCGCTTAAGCATTCGCTAATCATTTGAAGCGTTTTTGTTTTACCAGTACCAATAGCTCCGGCAATTAACCCATGACAATTCATTGTTTTCAAAGGCAGGAAAATATCAGCACCTGCAACAACTTCTCCATTGAATATGCCACAGCCAGTTTTTACGTTTTCTACTTTAAATTGATATCCAGTTTTTACTGGTTGTAGAAATTCATTTTGATTAGGCAAAGAATCTATATTTACTATAAAGTACCTAAAGGAACAATTCAATTTATATAAATTTTGTATTGTACTTTTATATATGAAAAAATGGGGAATATTTTTATTCGTTTTTATGTTTTCGATAGTCTTGCTATCTTATAATTCACCTGCACCAATAAAAACTAAAGCTGCGCTAGGAAAGAAATTATTTTCAGATAAAATACTCTCAAAAGACAATTCCATCAGTTGCGCTAGTTGTCATATTCCATCGAGAGGCTTTACAGATACATTGGCATTTAGCATAGGCATTGAAGGAATACCAACATTAAGAAATACCCCCTCAGTATTGAATATGAAAAATAGGCCTTACTTTTTTTGGGATGGTAGAGCTACTACTTTAGAGAAGCAAGCTTTAATGCCCATTGAACATAAAGATGAAATGGGCTTGCCCATAGCCGAGGTACTAAAAAGATTACAACAGAGCAGCACTTACAGTCAATTATTTAAAAATATTTTCGGAACAGCTCCATCAGCAAAAACCTTATCAATGGCAATTGCTGCATTTGAAAATACTTTGGAAACAGATGACAGTAAATTTGATTTATCGTTTGATGATAAAAATCCATTATCGGCTTCTGAAGAAAGAGGTAGAAAATTATTTACTGGTGATAAAGCAAAATGTTTTGATTGCCATAGCGGTCCAGATTTTACGAACGATGAATTTAAAAACATTGGGCTGTATGATGGAATCAATTTAATAGATGAAGGTCGATATACCATAACTAAAGAGAAAGAAGATCTTGGCAAATTTAAAACGCCAGGTTTAAGAAATATTGACATTACTGCACCCTATATGCACAATGGAATGTTTACTACGTTAGAACAGGTGGTAGACTACTACAATAACCCAACTAGTGTTATAAAGAATCCAATTAACATAGACTCTAGTCTTTTAAAACCACTTGGTTTAACAAATGAAGAGAAAAAAGACCTAATTAACTTCATGAAAGCCTTAACTGATAAGCGTTTTGAAAATAAAGCCTTTTAACTTTTTTAACAATTTTTGAAAAAGGTTCTTTGTAACTTGCGTATACATTATTTTTAATATAACAAACAACTAAACATGGAAGACAAGAAAAATTATAAAATATTGCTTTGTGAAGACGATACCAATTTAGGTATGGTTTTAAAGAATTATTTAGAGTTAAATGATTACGACATTATTCTCGAGAGAGACGGAAGATTAGGCTTAGCCGCTTTTCAACGCGAGAAGTTTGATATTTGTTTGTTAGATGTAATGATGCCCAATATGGATGGCTTTACATTGGCAGAAGAAATTCGTGATATTGATCCTGATGTTCCTTTGTTCTTCTTAAGTGCAAAAACCATGAAAGAAGACATAATCCAAGGATATAAATTGGGAGCCGATGATTATATTACTAAACCTTTTGATAGTGAAGTTTTATTATTAAAAATTAAGGCTATACTTAAAAGGAGTGAAGAAGAAAACAGAATCAGTGATAATATTGAATTTGATTTAGCTTCTTACCATTTTAATCCAAAATTAAGAGAACTAAAAAAAGGTGACACAGTACAAACACTTTCACCAAAAGAAAATGAATTGCTTAAGATGTTAGCTGAACATAAAAACGATTTACTTCCACGCGAAAGAGCATTGAAAAAAATATGGGGCAGCGATACTTATTTCAACGGAAGAAGCATGGATGTTTATATTGCAAAGCTTAGAAAATATTTAAGAGAAGATAATACCATTGAGATTGTAAATATTCATGGTAATGGGTTCCGTTTAGTTGCTCCTAACTAAATAGTTCTCCCCCCTCACTTCTTTTCATTGTAACCCCAAGATGATTGTAGGCTTTTAATGTAGCTTCTCTTCCTCTTGGGGTTCTTTGTAAAAACCCTTCCTGAATTAAAAATGGTTCATACACTTCTTCTATTGTGCCAGACTCTTCTCCTACTGCAGTTGCAATGGTAGTAATTCCTACAGGACCGCCTTTAAATTTATTAATGATTGTAGAAAGAATCCGATTATCCATTTCATCCAATCCATGAGCATCTACATTCAATGCTTTTAATGCATGTTGAGTAATGCCAATATCGATTGTGCCATCATTTAAAACTTGGGCAAAATCACGGACTCTTCTCAACAAACTATTGGCTATTCTAGGTGTGCCCCTACTTCTACCAGCAATTTCTTTTGCAGCATCTTTAGTAATAGTTGTATTTAATATTCCAGCACTTCGTTCTATGATTTTTTGTAATACAGTAGCATTATAATATTCTAAACGCGATTTTATTCCAAACCTCGATAATAATGGCGCAGTTAGTAATCCGCTTCTTGTTGTTGCGCCTACTAAAGTAAATGGGTTGAGATTAATTTGAATACTACGGGCATTAGGGCCTGTATCAATCATTATATCGATCTTAAAATCTTCCATAGCAGCGTAGAGATATTCTTCTACTACAGTGCTTAGTCTATGTATTTCATCGATGAACAACACATCATTGGGTTGCAAATTGGTTAGCAATCCGGCTAAATCGCCCGGTTTCTCTATAACTGGTCCTGAAGTTTCTTTAATATTAACGCCTAATTCATTAGCAACAATTCTACTCAAAGTGGTTTTGCCCAACCCTGGGGGTCCGTGAAACAACACATGATCCAATGCTTCCCCCCGCATTTTAGCTGCTTTAATAAAAATGACTAAATTTTCGATCAATTGAGGTTGACCAGAAAAATCGTCTATTTCTTTAGGTCGTATACTATTCTCAAACTCCTTATCGGCAGGGTTCAGTTGGTTTGTTTCATTATTCAATTGTTCATTTGGCATAACTTATCGAAAATACAAAAAATGCAGTGCTAATGTTTCATAAATTTGTACAATGGAGCAAAGAACTGCATTATTATTAGGAGCAACGGGGTTAACTGGTAATTTATTATTGAATTTACTGCTCCAATCACCTAATTATCAAAAAGTAACTATCTATGTTAGAAAATCAATAAACCTAACACATCCTAAACTAATTGAGCAAATAATTGATTTCGAAACCATCGATACTACAGTTGAAGCAGATGATGTTTTTTGTTGCTTAGGAACAACAATTAAAATTGCTAAAACAAAAGAAGCATTTGAAAAAGTTGATTTACATTATCCAATTAAAATTGCTCAACTTCAAAAGAATGCAGGAAGTAAACAATTTTTAGTTGTTAGTGCAATGGGAGCAAATGCAAATTCAAGTATTTTTTACAGCAAAACAAAAGGATTGATGGAAACTGGTTTGCAAAAAATTGGTTTTGATTCATTACATATTTTACGCCCTTCATTTATAGATGGCGAGAGAAAAGAAAAGAGATTAGGAGAAAAAATTGGATTAATCCTATTTTCAATAATTGAGCCATTATTGGTTGGACCATTACGAAACTACGCTTCAGTTAAAGCCAGTGCTATAGCGGCTTGTATGCTACAAAAAGCAATTGAAAATAATACAGGAACATTTACCATTCTGTCTGGTGAAATTAAAAAATGGGAATAATTATTTAGCATATTGCATTAGTCCTAGTATACAATCTGGATCTGGACAATTAGCTAAATAATGATTACGATTTTCCAAAGAGCAAACACCCGGATAGTCGCCAACATTTCCTTCTAAATCATACATTAGTTGAAAATGCAAATGAGGAGGCCATTGTCCGTTTTCATTTGGTTCGCCAAAATGTGCTAATAAATCACCCCCTTTAATTTGATCTCCTTTATTTATTGATTGAATATCTGCTAAAGACAAATGACCGTATAAACTATAAAAATGTAATTCATCTATTTGATGTTGGAGTATTATAGTAGCGCCATAATCGCCATATTGCTGATTAAAAGCAAAGCTGTGAACCTCGCCATCTATAGGTGCAAAAACTTCTGTTCCTGCTAGACCCCAAATATCAATTCCCAAATGCAATCTTCGGGGCAACTCATTGTTAGCACTATCAAATACCTTACTCCTACTGTAAACAGTTCTATGTTCATCATAACCTCCAATGCCATAAGCTGCACCTTTAGATTGTAATTGTTGAGTTATATAATTAGAAAACAACTCAACATCTTCAATTATTTCTGAAGTTAAGCTGTTATTCGCAATGGTAAAATCCATTTTCAAAAGCAACTCTGATGAAGGGTTGAAAGAAACAATTGGATAAGGATGAACGACGGATATTTGCTTTAATTTTTCTGCTAAAATTGTTGTTTTCATACTTTATGATATCTATCTTTAAACTCCTACAAAATTAAACACTTATGAAGAAAATAATCATTGTCATTTGCTTATTTGCATTTGCCTTTACAGTGGCGGCTCAAAATAACCCTTTATGGATGCGCTATCCAGCAATTTCTCCCGATGGACAATCCATTGTTTTTAGTTACAAAGGAGATTTGTACAAAGTAGCTGCTTCAGGAGGTAATGCGGTCGCATTAACTATGCATGAAGCTCATGATTATTATCCAGTTTGGAGTCATGATGGAAAATCGATTGCATTTGCTTCTGATCGTTATGGTAATTTTGATGTATTTGTAATGCCTTCAGAAGGAGGCGTACCTACTAGAATTACTTACAATAGTGCAGCCGACTATCCTTATGATTTTTCACCCGACAACCAGAAAATAATTTTTGGAAGTAGTAGACAAATCAGCAATAATAATATTCGTTTTTATAGTCCTCGTATATTCCAAAACCTTTATAGCGTTTCTATTAAAGGTGGTAAACCTATTATATTGAGTGAGGCCGGAGTAGAATTGGCTCACTATAATAGTAAAGGAACGCAAATAATTTATCAGGATAAAAAAGGGTATGAAGATCCTTGGCGCAAGCACCACACTTCTGCTGTAACAAGAGATATATGGGTAATGGATGTAAATACAAAATCCTACAAAAAAATCAGCAGCTTTGAAGGAGAAGACAGAGAACCACTTTTTAGCAATGACGATAAAACTGTTTTTTATTTAAGTGAGAAAAACGGCGATCAGAATTTGTATAAGCAAACAGAGGATGGTAAAATGACTCAGCTCACCAAGTTCAAAGACAATCCAGTAAGACATTTGTCTAGAGCCGATAATAACCAATTATGTTTTAGTTGGAATGGAGAAATATACACCATGAAGGAAGGCGATCAGCCTAAAAAAATAGCTATTTCTATTAATGCAGACGCAAGATCAAATGCAGAAAAATTTGTTCCCATTAATGGTGGCGCAACTGAAATTGCTTTGGCACCAAATGGTAAAGAAATAGCATTTGTTTTTAGAGGTGAAGTTTTTGTAACTAGTGTAGAAGGTGGTATTACAAAGAGAATTACCAATACCCCTCAACAAGAAAGAATGATTAGCTGGAGCCCCGATAGCAAAAAAATAATCTATGCTGCGGAAAGAAATAATAATTGGGATATATATCAAACAATTATTTCAAGAAAAGAAGAACCCTATTTTTATGCTGCAACTGTTTTAAAAGAAGAGCCCATAATTGCTACAATAGAAGAAGAATTTGGAGCACAATATTCACCTGATGGAAAGCAGATCGGATATATTGCTGAGCGGAATATTTTAAAGGTTTATACTATTGCCGATAAAAAAACAAAAACTATTTTACCTGCTGGAAGAAACTATAGTTATAGTGATGGAGATTGGGGTTTTCAATGGAGTCCAGATAGTAAATGGATTATTGCAGATGATCAGGAAGGCAGTTGGCAATATGGAAATCTTGCTATGATTAAAACAGATGGAACTGGAGGTTTAGAAAAACCAATCCGCTCAGGGTTCGGACAGAATAATATTAAATGGGCCTTGGATGGAAAAGTAATCACTTGGGTAAATGATCGCTTAGGAAGAAAGTCGGTGGCTAACCAAGGTAGCAGAGAAGTAGATATTTATGCAGGGTTTTTAGATCAAGATAGTTATGATCGAATGAAATTGAATAAGGATGAATTTGCTTTACTCAAAGAAAAAGATGAGAAAGACAAAAAAGCAGATACTACAAAAGGTAAAAAAGATTCTCTAGCAAAAATCAATTTTACACCAGATTTAAAGGGTTTTGAAGACAGGGTTTTACGATTAACTATCAATAGTTCTTCTATTGCAGATTACTATGTAAATCCAGATGGAAGTAAAATATATTATTTAAGTTCTTTTGAAAAAGGATTTGATTTATGGGTAACTGATCCGAGAACAAAGGAAACAAAAATCTTGGCAAAACTAAGTGGATCACCTAGTGGTATTGAAGAAAGTAAGGATGGAAAAACTTTATTTATCGTTAACAACGGTTCTATCATGAAGATAGAAACCGAATCAGGAAAGCTAACCCCAGTAGGTATTAGCGGCGAAATGGTGTTGAACTCAGCTGAAGAAAGACAATATATTTTTGAACATGCATGGCGACAAGTACAGAAAAAATTTTATGATCCAAAACTTCATGGCATCGACTGGCCAATGTATAAAAATAATTACGCTCGATTCCTCCCTCATATAAATAACAACTATGATTTTCAAGAATTATTAAGTGAATTATTGGGTGAATTAAATGGCTCGCATACCGGTGGCAGGTATTCACCTCAGGCACCTACTGGAGATGTTACAGCAGCATTGGGTTTGTTGTATGATGAAACTTTTTCTGGAAACGGTTTAAAGATCACCGAAGTAATTGCTGGTGGACCAAATGATAGATCCGGTTCAAAAGTGAAAGCTGGACAAATCATTGAAAAAATTGATGGCGATGAAATAGGCAACGAATCTGATTGGTCTAAAATGCTTAATAGAAAAGTGGGTAAAAATGTATTGTTGAGTTTGCTCGATCCTACATCTAATATTAAAATGGAAGAAATTGTAAAACCAATTTCAGTTGGTGAAGAATCTGCTTTGATGTATAAGCGTTGGGTTACAAAAATGCGTAACATGACTGAAGAACTTAGTGGTGGTAAAATTGGTTATGTTCACGTACAAGGCATGAATGATGGCAGTTTTAGAACTGTACTTGATGAAGTGTTGGGAAAAAATATTGGCAAGGAAGCATTGATTGTAGATACTCGTTTTAATGGTGGCGGATGGTTGCACGATGATTTAAATACATTCTTAAGTGGCAAGCGATACCTAGACTTTGCACCACAAGGTAATCTTGTAACTGCTGGAGAACCATTTAATAGATGGCAAAAACCAAGCATCGTATTAATGAGTGAAGGCAACTACAGTGATGCATTCATGTTTCCTTATAGTTACCAACAAAATGGAATTGGAAAATTAGTGGGAATGCCAGTTGCAGGAACTGGAACTGCCGTATGGTGGGAAACACAAATAGATCCTTCATTGGTATTTGGAATTCCAATGGTAGCATCTATTGGCAAAGAAAAAAGACCTACTGAAAACCTTCAAGCAGAACCAGATATTAAAGTAACACTGCCATATGAAGATTTTATCAAAGGAAAAGATACGCAGTTAGAAACAGCGGTAAAAGAAATGTTGAGAGTGATTAAAAAATAGTTGAACTACATTTTAGAAAAGCCCTCCTATTTTATTAGTGGAGGGCTTTTTAATTATCGAGTATAAATATACTCATGGCGTTTAATCCATTCTGTAGTTCCTTCGAACATAACATCTTTGCGATTGGTAAAACTATTCTTATTAAATGTATATGTTTTTCTTAGTAATGCTTTTTTGCTGTCATTGCCATCTTTGCCATTTACTTCAGTAATAATCTGAATACTTTCATCGGCTAATGATTTTCGTGAAATGATTTTAGCACCATCAAAACTTGTACTTTCCTCATTAATCAATAATGTGTCTTTTGAATTGGCTTTTGGTTCATCTGGATATACCATTACTACCAACAAACTATTGGTTCCTTTAATAGAATTAATATTGGTGTTTGCAGGCATTGTATATGGTTTACCAGAATTATAATCCAAATATGTTAAGCTTCCTTTCCAAGATCCTGATAATAAATTAGCATCTTCTTTGGTAAAATTTGCTTTTGATTGAGCATTAGAATTTACTGCAATCAATAGAGTAATAATGTAAAGTACTTTTTTCATTAGATATATTTAAACTATTTTAAAATTGCTTTAGGCACTTGCTTTTCTAGTAAATACTTATAAATAAATTTAGTTTTTAAATTACTAAAATGATTCCCTTTAGCGCCCCTCCATCCATGTCGGCCTCCAGGGTACAACATAAACTCAACGTCTTTACCTCTATCTTCTAAAGCCGATAATAGCTGAATGCTGTTTTGCATATGTACATTATCATCCATCGTTCCATGAACCAATTGTAATACTCCTTTAAATTTATCTACCTGCACTAGAACGCTACTGGTTTTATATCCTTCGGGATTTTCAGCAGGAGTATCCATGAATTTTTCGGTATAGTGACTATCATATAATTGCCAATCAACAACACTACCACCAGCCATTGCATGTGTAAAAACAGAAGATCCAAAAGTTAATGCATAGCAACTCATATAACCACCATAACTAAATCCTGTTATAGCAACTTTTGTTGGATCTGCTTGTCCATTAGCAATAAACCATTTTGCCATGGTCATATAATCTGTCATTTCCCAATAACCTAAATTGCGGTGCATATAATTAACTCCAGCTTTTCCAAAATGGCCACTTGCTCTATGATCAAAAGCAACTTGAATCATTCCTTCTTGTGCATAAAACTGACGGTCGGCCATCCAGTTCCAGCCATCCATAACAGTCCCAGCATTAGGGCCACCATAAATGTTCACCAACATTGGATATTTTTTATTTGGATCCATATTAGCCGGCCATGTAACTAATGCAGGCAGTTCAAACAATCCATCATCGCTTTTAATTCTAATTAATTCAGTTTTAGCAATAGCGTATTGATTCATTTCTGGGCCTTTCGTATCACCCAATTCTTTTACCAGCTTTCCTTTATTATCTAGCAAAGACATTTTTGTTGGCGTATTAGCATTACTGTAATTAGTAACAAAATATTTTCCTCCTGGAGATAATTTTGTTTGAGCGTGGTTAAAATCTCCAAAGGTTAATCGCTTTAATTCTGTACCGTTCATTTTTACAGAATACAAATCACGGCGTGCAGAGTTTTCTTTACCGCGGGCAGTAAAATAAATCAACCCATTTTTTTCATCAATCAAATCAACACTTAAGACCGTAAAATTTCCAGAAGTAATTGAATTAATTAATAATCCATCATTGTTATGTAAATACAAATGATTCCATCCTGTTTTATCACTCTCTAAAATAAATGAAGGCTTTAATTTTAAAAATTTAATTCTTCCTCCTGCACCATCTTCTAAATCTACCCATGTTTTTTGTTCTTCTTCGTACATTATTTTTTTGGAACCTTTAGAAGGACTCACATCATAAATTTTTAAATGATCTTGTCCGCGATTAATCCATTGCACCAATAAGCTGCTACCGTCTTCTCGCCAAATTGGCCATCCAAAATACTGATCGTCTTTATCATTAAAATCCGCCCAAACTGTTGACCCACCGTCAGCATTTACAAAACCAAGTTTTACATCTGGGTTTTTATCTCCTGCTTTAGGGTAGCGTGTTTCTTCTACAAATCCATGTTGACCCTCACTATTATAAATTGGGAACATAGGCACCATGCTTTCATCAAAATGCATATAGGCCAATTGTTTACTGTTGGGGTTCCACCAGAAAGCTCTGTAGCGGGTACTTCTTCCAAAAATTTCTTCATAGTAAACCCAACTAGCAAAACCATTTAGTGTTGTAGAACTACCATCATTCGTTAAGCGAGTTTCTTTATTGGTACTTAAATTATAAGTGTATAAATCATTGCCTTTGGTATATCCTATAAAATTACTATCTGGAGAAAATATTGGGTTTTTTTCTTCTACCTTATCAAAAGTTATTTGTTTTTCAATAGATCCATTTTTATAAAACAAATCATTATTTTTTACTGAAACAGATTTTGTAGGAGGAACTGCACCTTTCATTTGTTCGGCAGTAGCTTCTATTAAATTACCTGTTTTTACTTCCATCACATAATTTTTAGAAGCAGAATCGGGATGAATTTTTTGATTTAAAATCACTCTCTCATCATCCAACCACTTTACAAAAGTTGGCAAATTGTTTCTTAAATTTTTGGGTAATTTATTGGCCAATAAATCGGCGGGGTCAAAAACTTTAGTTTGGGCATTTACTCCATTTATAATAGCAAATAATACAAGAAGCAATATCAATTTTTTCATACTCAAAATTTTGGAGTATGAATATAGTAATCTTATTACATGAATTGTTTAAAATGCCTCATTTAAACGAATATAATATGCACTCCCGTAACCATTGCTAAGTGCATAATCTACCCTTAAAATCATTCTGTTTTTCTTATTTACCAAAAACCGGAGACCAACTCCGCCTGAGTACTTTAATTCTTTAACCTCATAATTAGAAATCGATTCTCCAACTAAGCCGGTTGATCCGAATGTTGACCCGCTTATCCAACGCCAAATATTAAACCGAAATTCACCCTGAGCAGCAGTAAAAGATAGGTCTCTAAATCTACCTGTAAAAAAACCACGCATTAAATTAGAGCTTCCTAAACGAGGTATTTCCCTTAATGGAACATTGCCAATTGTATTGCGGCTCATCAATTGAAATGCTAAAGTATTAGTTTTAGTTAAAGGATAATACTTGCGAAGGTCAATCATCCACTCACTATAATTATAACTATCACCTAAAATTGGCATATGATATTGATAATACAATTCTGCATACCTGCCTTTAAGTGCACTAAAAGGATAATCTCTAGAATCATGCAAAAAAGCAGGGCCTATACCAAGTACTTTACTTCCATAAATACCCGGAACTGCATTGTCTGAAGTTGATAGCGGTTTGCTATAAGTAACATTATAAGTATTACTATAATTTATTGCAATTCCTAAATAAGTTTGATTTTTCAACAGCTTAAATACCTTGCTTTCTAAATAAACTCGGTTATAGAACTGACTATTGTAAGCATCATTTGGTGTACTTGTATTTCCAATACCCCAATACCTTTCATTAAATCGTTGAAAGCCCGCAGAGCCTCTATAGACATACTTTTCACCTCTTCCAAAAATTTGCCAGCTTCCATTAATATCAAATTGACTTTTGGTACTGTAAGTTACTTGACCATGTACATAAGAGCCCCTTGCTTCTGTTTGCTTTTCTTTAGAATTAAAAAAATATTCAAGTGCTAATCCAAACCGAACACCAGTTTCAGGCGTAGAAGTTAATATAGGAACTGGTACAATTTTTAAATTAATTAATGATAACGAATCGGGGTTTATGAAATTCCGGATCGTTTTCTTAGGCTCAGGTCTGATGGTATCCTGCGCATTCAAAGTAACAGCAAAAAAGGAAACAATAAATACTATATATGCCTTTTTAAATAACAACATTAACCATTCTACCTTTTACGAAAATGAATTTCTTAACTGATTTACCTTCAATCCATTTTTGAATTAAAGGACTTGCCATTACAATTTCTTCCACCGCCTTTTCATCGGCATCTAAACTAATATTAATATTTGTTCTTACTTTACCATTAATACTAATTGGATATTCTTTTGATGACTCTATTATATAAGATGCTTGAAACACAGGAAACGTTGCATCTAAAATAGATCCGCTATTACCTAATTTACTCCATAACTCTTCGCTAATATGAGGAGCATATGGCGTAAGTAAAATAAGTAATTGTTCAAGTATTTCTTTCTTGTTGCATTTTACATCGCTTAACTCATTAACACAAATCATAAAAGTACTAACCGCTGTATTAAAACTATAACGCTCGGTATCTTCTTCAATTTTTTTGATGCACTTGTGCAATATTTTTAATTCTGCAGCAGTAGGTTTTTCATCATTCCAAACCTTGCCTTTTATATCATCAAAAAACAGACGCCATAATTTTTTAAGGAATCGATGAACCCCTTCAATACCTTTGGTATCCCATGGTTTGCTTTGTTCAACCGGACCTAAAAACATTTCATACATTCGGAAAGTATCGGCACCGTATTTTTTAACAAGGTCATCAGGATTATGTGTATTGAGTTTTGATTTTGACATTTTCTCGCCTGGAACAGATCTAGTCAAAAATTCAAATTTTTCAGTACATATATTTCCACCAAAATCATAATATTTTTCATTTTGCCAATAGCCTTTTTTAAATACTAAAACTGAATTTTTATAAACAGGCTCTTTTAACATCCATTTTTGAATGTCTAAAATTGATTTTTCTGGCTTTTGATCAATAAATTGAATATTAGCATAATTTTCGTAAGTTTCATTCTCAGGAAATATTTCTACATTAGTATCTGAATCAATTACTGAAATCTTAACTGGAAAATCAACATCAACACTTACAAAACAATGCACCCCTCTTTCAATTAAGTTTGGTAGTTCTAGCTTCACGTCTTTACCCTCAATTGAAATTGTTACAAGCTTTTTTTCTGATTGATATTTACTTATTAATTCGCGATGAAGCCTTACTTCTGTTATCATTTCAGAAACCCCCTGTATCATTCCCTGATTCAATAATTTTCTAAACGGCTCATCAAATCCTATATGTCCTAAATCATACAAGGCTTTAGTCCACATACGGCTGTACAATAAATGCCCTACCGCATGCTCCGTACCACCAATATATAAATCTACTTGATTCCAATAATCACTTACTTTTCTATCGCAAAAATTATTGGTATTTTCAGGATCCATATACCTTAAAAAATACCAACTACTACCCGCATAACCAGGCATGGTATTGGTTTCGAGCTGACGATCCGTCCATGCTGGAATATTGGCCAATGGGCCCTCTCCATCTGGGCCAGGACTGTAACTATCAACTTCAGGCAATAATAATGGCAACTCATTTTCCGATAATGGATAAGCAATTTCATCTTTCCAAATTATTGGAAAAGGCTCGCCCCAATAACGTTGTCTGCTAAAAGCAGCATCACGCATTTTATAATTTACTTTCTTTTTACCGATGCCCATTTCAACCAACTTTTCAATTACAATAGCAATTGCATTGCGCATTACTATTCCATTTAAAAAATCGCTATTTGTAAGTGTTGCATCTTTAGTAGAGTTTGCTTCTGTTCCATTATAAAAATCGCCAATGATATTGGTAATAGGAATATTAAAGTGTTCAGCAAATTTATGGTCGCGCTCATCACCGCAAGGAACGGCCATAATAGCACCAGTTCCATATCCTGCTAAAACATACTCAGAAATCCAGATAGGAATTTGTTGTCCGTTAAAAGGATTAATGGCATAAGCGCCAGTAAAACAACCAGTTATTTTTTTCTCGGCCTGGCGCTCACGATCACTTCTACTGTTTACGTAATCAATATATTCTTGAACTGATTTTTTTTGTTCATCAGTTATAATTTTTTCAATCAATTCATGCTCAGGTGCTACTACCAAAAAGTCGACCCCGAAAATGGTATCTGGTCTAGTTGTGTAAACTTTTACTTTATCAGAAACATTACTTATTAAAAAATCTATCTCTGCACCATACGATTTTCCTATCCAGTTCAGCTGCATTTCTTTCATAGCATCACTGAACTCTATTTGATCAAGACCAGATATTAACCGATCGGCATATTCTGTAATTCTCAAATACCACTGACGTAATTTTTTCTTTACAACTGGATGTCCGCCTCTTTCACTCACACCATTTACCACTTCATCATTCGCTAAAACGGTTCCTAAAGCTTCACACCAATTCACTTCTCCAATACCACAAAAGGCAATGCGGTATTGCATGAGAATTTGTTGTTGTTCTTTTTCAGTAAAACTTTTCCATTGTTCTACAGAAAACTGAAGTTGATCATTTGCTGGACAATCATGATTTAAATTGCCTTCTTTTTCAAAAACGGCAACCAATGATTCAATACTTTCTGCTTTTTGAGTGCTTCGATTAAAGAACGATTTAAATAACTGTAAAAAAATCCACTGCGTCCACTTATAATATTTAGGTTCGTAAGTTTTTACTTCTCTGCTCCAGTCATATGAAAATCCAATTTTATCGAGCTGTTTTCTAAAATTATCGATATTCTGAATAGTGCTTACTGCAGGGTGAACGCCGTGTTCAATAGCATACTGCTCTGCTGGCAATCCAAAAGCATCATATCCCATAGGATGCAAAACATTAAAGCCTTTTAAACGCTTATATCTGCTAAAAATATCAGAAGCTATATAACCCAAAGGGTGACCAACATGCAATCCTGCACCACTTGGGTAAGGAAACATATCAAGCACATAATATTTAGGCTTATCGCTATTATTGCTTACTTTATAAGCTTCAACATCATTCCAGTGTTTCTGCCAATTTTGTTCTATTAATTTGAATTGATAATACATACTAACTAGCTTTCAAAAGCAATTTTATTTGTTAGGGTTAAGTTTATTTACATTTTGTTAACGCTTACAATCAATGAATCCCCTAATTTCATTAAGGAAATAAGCGTTTTAATGGTTGCAAATGTAAGTCATTAGCCATCAAAACCGTACATTTGTAATAAGGTAAACCACTATTTAAAAATAGCGAACACACATGGCAGAAAAAGGAAAATCATCATTAAAAAGAAGTAAGCCAAATTATATATACACAATAGTAGGTGTATCTTTGGTACTACTCATTATGGGTATTATGGGTTGGTTCTTCTTAAATATTAATTCTGTAGGAAACGTATTTAAAGAAGATATACGTTTAAGCGCTTATTTAAGAACACTTAACAAAGACACTATTGGCCAAATTCAACAATATATTGCTTCAAAACCTTATGCAAAAAATGTAATTTATGTTGATAAAAATTCAGCAAAGCAAATTTGGAATAAAGAAAACAATGAGGATTGGGCTAAAATTTTAGATGTAAATCCTCTCCCAGAAAGTATCGATTTTTATGCCAAAGCTGAGTATGTAAATAAAGACAGTTTATTAAAGATTGAAGATGAACTAATGGGTGCATATGGAAATCAAATTACTGATTTACAATATCCTCAAACATTGGTAAATAATTTGAATGAAAGAGTGTCTAAAATTGGGGTGATATTTTTAGTAGTAGGAATTTCATTGTGTTTGATTGTAATTTTTAGTATCGACAATACCATTAGATTGGCCATGTTTAGCAATCGTTTTTTAATTAAGACCATGCAAATGGTAGGTGCTAC
>Ga0209702_10002006_pt1 | contig 36901 bp, 38 predicted proteins | sample FRY01_FD_187210 | JGI IMG/M metagenome (GOLD analysis project Ga0209702, IMG submission 187210) | Freshwater microbial communities from Lake Fryxell liftoff mats and glacier meltwater in Antarctica - FRY-01 (SPAdes) (version 2) | ecosystem: Environmental > Aquatic > Freshwater > Ice > Glacier...
CTTGGCAACGCCGGCCTTCTTCTTCAGTTTGACCATGAAATACTCCTGTCTGCCTGACCATCCTAGCCGAGGCAATATCAACAGAGTTTCCACTTATCTCGCTGTTCAGATTCATCGAACCACTTCTTGGCACACCGTATCGCTCACGGAGGGTCGCGGTGTAGTTGAACGTTAAAAAGAGGCCATTGGCGTCGATCGACTGCAGTCGCTTCCCCGCACTGAAACGATTCGGAATCGCGAGTTGACGTATCCATTTGCCAAACTGGATTCTGAGCATCGCCGATAATCGCTCGACGACTCTTTCAACTTCGTATTGAAAGTCGTGGTGGTACGCATCGCTCCAGTCATCGGCGGCATATGAGACCATGAAGTGATCCATATCCTCGATGACGCTGGCCACATCGATCGAAGCAAGCGCGGATTCCAGATCGTTCCAGTCCTCCTCGGCACCGAGGTAGGTTTCCACTGCATCGAACAAATCGCGGTCATGCTCTTTCACGAACGACTTGAATTCTCTGTAGCTGGACGAGATGCCATGCCACAGGTCGAACCCGTTCCCAATCACGTACAGATTTTTCAGCTTGCTTCTGGTATTGGTCATGCGACGGTGCCGGTCGTTTTCTCGGTGCGGTCTAGCTTGCGATGAATGAGTGACACCAGCGTCAGGATGTCGAGCGCATCCTGCTCGGACATCGGCCAGTTGGTTTTGGGAGCGTGGGCGAGCGGATTGCGCACGGCACCGAATAGACCGACCAACAGATTGGCGAAGCCTTTCTGCTCGCTCTTCTCGGACTCGGTGGTGAGTGGCCCGAGAACCAAGATCGGGCTTTGGATAGAAAACGCCTTGTTTACCAGTTCGGCACCGTCAGCGGTGAGACCTGATATCAAGCGGATGCGCTCGGCAACGCCCTTGGTCGATTCGAACACGGCGTGGAAGTAGTTTTCGTCCAACAGTTCGGCGCGGCAGTAGTTGAGCACTTCGGCGTGGACGTTGCGGCTTTCCAATGCAGCCTTCAGCCGGCCAGCGCGGGCGCGGGCGGCGTCCAGCGTCGTGGCTTTGTCGGCGTGAGCGACCTTGCCATCCTCGCGCACCCAAAAGCCGGAAAAGGCGAGCACCACGTTCAGTTCATCGCGACGCCAGTTGAACGCGTTTGGGTCGCGCGCATAGTTGACTGGGTTCATCGCGCGGTTGATCAGCATGATCAGGTGATTGCCGATCTGGTGTTTGTTCTGCGCTTCAGCCAGCGCGTTGAACAAGCGTTTCCACTTGGTCATGCCAGGGGAGGTATCGGCGATCTTGATTTCTTGCAGCAACCGTTCGATCTGTGTCCCTGTCAGTCCGCGCTCGGTATCGGCCAGCACACGGCAAGCTGCTTCCAAGTGCTGCGAGTTGAAGGGCGCAATAGGTGTCGTCATGTTTGAGTAGCTGCCGTCGTGGGCGTCACAACGCGCTCAATCGGAACCGTCGCCGCGCGGCAGGTCGCTACGCCATGCGCGGTTCGGCCTTCGCGGTAGACCGCGGTATCGATGTCACGGCGCGTGTGCTCCTCGAAAAATTCGCTGAATGTGCGAGCCGAGAAATCGAGCACGTAGCCGCCACCCATGCGGAATAGCCGTTCGAGTTTGCGACGCTCTATAGAGGACAAATCGGCCATGGGAATTCCTTTGTTGTGCGGGCTACCGATCAGCCGCCCGCCTTCGGCAAGTCGGCGGCGCGAACAGCGCGCAGCACTTCCCGAAAGACATCATCGAACGGCGGCAGTTGGTTCATCTGGTGCGCGAGGCGGGCAGTCCAGAGTCGCCGCAGACGATCTTCCTTGGCGGCGATGGCCTGCTCCATGCCTGCGACGACGCGCTGCCGCAGCGCCAACTTGGTGTCGAGTTCGGCGCGCATTTCTGCAACGCGCAAGTCGGTAGAGCCGAACAGATACCAGAGGTCGTACAGGTCGCGCGGTTCATTGCGCGCCCGGTCGCTCAAGGCCAGCAGCTTTTCAACCACGATTTCCTTGATGGCGTAGACCTTCACGGTCGGCCCTTCGGGTAAATCGTCAAAGCTGTCATAAGTGCGATGAATCGGGCGATCTTGTAGCGGGAAGCACAGGACTTCGGTGATCGTGATATCAACTTTCACGTCGTTCGCAGCGGGCAGCGGCCCCTGGTAGCGCAGATAAAACGTGTGGCTGTTCTGGTGGCTGTGGCGGTCTTCGCGGTCGAATGCGATCCGCAAGCCGCACGCGGCCTCAACAGCCACAAAGATTTCGGCTAACCCTGCCAGAATATCTTCAAGGGTGATCGGACGGGTCAATGTGAAGTCCAGGTCTTCCGAAAACCGATAGTCCTCGAACCAGCAGCGTCGCAGGGCCGTGCCACCTTTGAAGGCCAGCACCTCGCGCAGTGGATGACTGGCTAGACCGGTCAGGAACCAGGCCAGCACGTAATCGCGTTCGATGACGGCCTCGGGAATGCGCCGTCCGCCGGCGCTCATCAGCGTGTTCGAGATCAGGGAGATATTGCGTTGTGGAATCATTAGCCAAGCCTTACGGTATCGAGTTCTTCAGGAGTCACGTTGAGCTGGAGCCGCCAACGTGAGAGAAATGCCCCCTCGGGGGGGAGCAGTGGATCAAGGCGCTGGTATGTTGCCGTCAGCATGCCGAGCAATGGTTCCAGCGCCGACGCATCGGCGAGGCCATAGTGTTCCAGCAGGTAGCCGAGGCGGCGCACGACGGCGCCGACGCCGAGGCGTCGTGCGTAGTCCACCAGCCGTTCGACTTTCAGTACGTCCCGTTTCATCCACAAGCCCTTGGCGACCTCGGTAATGCCACCGACAAATGCCGGGTGTCGGAGCCCGTCGATGATCGTGCGCTCCATGTCGCTGATCATCACGAAGCGCTCCTTGTCGATCCAGTGTTTCATGACCCCGAATTCTTGTTCCGCAGTGATGTGGATAAACCGAAAGTCATAGCCGCCGACCGTCTGCGGACGCACGCGCCGCGTACATGACACATACACCGTGAAGTTCGGCTGCGTCACCATGCGGTGCAGTTCAAGCGCGGTGCCGTGCGACAGGAAGTAGGGCGCGGCACCGGCGAGTTCACGCGCGATCAGGTACGGGCTGTCGATGTGCTCAGTGGCCCGGCCGAGTTCGAAGGGCACGAGGTTGTACAAACCGGGCTTCAGTCGCGTCACCAAGCCTCGCTGCTGCGCCTTGTGCACGAGATTGCGGGCCGCCGCAGCCGACAGGCCGGTGATCGAACCGACATCCGCCAAAGTGAACGTAGACCGGCGCAGTTCATTCAGCTCAGTAAAGAGTTGTGCTGCCCGTGGGCCTAGCGTCTTCGTTTGTAAGTGATATTTTGCGCTCAATTTGCGCCCCTAAAAGAAACGTAATGCGCAGTAAATATAACACGAACGATATCCGGCGGCAAGTTTGTCTCCCTTTGGGAGACAAACTGAGCGTAAAATGTAACAATGAAAATTCAAAGAAGAAAGTCGCCATAAGTTGCGCCAAAGAAGGGTTCGAGGCATTCGAGGCGTTGCCAATCGAGGTGCATGGCGTGTCCAATTTGGACCATTTTCATGGTTGTCAAATTCGTTGAATAAATCGACGTTTCCCAAATGAAAAGGCACGCAAGAGAATGAAAGTCGTACGACTGAAGATCACGAATTTTCGTAGCATCAAGAGCGCCGAGCTGCACTTCGACGGGCACTGCCTGATCGTCGGGCCGAACAACGTAGGCAAGAGCACGATATGCGAAGCCCTGGACTTGGTGCTCGGGCCTGATCGAATATCCAAGTTCCCGCCAGTCGAAGAATTCGATTTTCACAATGCTCGATACCTTGCGCCCAGCGCGATTGAGGGTGGGGAGCCGACGCCCGTCCCAATCCAGATCGAGGTTGTGCTTACTGACATCAACGCGGAGGTTGAGAACCGTTGCGGCCAGCACCTTGAATTCTGGCACACGGCAGAGAAACGGCTCCTCAATGAAGGAGAGGTCGACGCTGCGAATCCCCCCTTGGTTGTGAGCTGCCTGCGTCTGGAGACGCTGGCTGAATACAATCCTGAAGAGGACGAGTTCGAGGCGAAGACATGCTATTCACGCAGCCCTAATGCAGAACCTGGGGAGCTAGACAAGGTCAGCAAGGATGTTAAACGCTTGTTCGGGTTCCTGTACCTGCGTGCGGTTCGCACAGGCTCTCGCGCCTTGAGCCTGGAGCGCGGCTCGCTTCTTGATGTCATCCTGCGCCTCAGGGGATCACGGGCTGGTTTATGGGAGAAGGCGATCGAGCGGCTACGCGATCTGGACATCGAGAAGGATGCGACCCACCTGCAGCCGGTACTGGAGTCAATCGAGGCACGGCTCGGGCGCTACATTGCATCCGACGTGGACGGTAGAACCACCAAGCTGCATGTGTCGCAGTTGACTCGCGAGCACCTGCGAAAAACGATGGCGTTCTTTCTATCGATGTCCAAGGACCAGACACCAGTACCGTTCCAGCAAGTCGGGACGGGCACGTTGAACGTGCTGGTTCTTGCCCTTCTGTCGTTCATCGCCGAACTTAAACCGGCGTCAGTCATCTTTGCGATGGAAGAGCCAGAGATCGCCGTGCCGCCCCATACGCAACGGCGAATCGCGGACTACCTCTTGCACAACACGACGCAGGCGTTCGCGACCTCGCACTCACCGTACGTCATCGAACGCTTCGAGCCCGAACATACCCTGTTGCTTTCGCGCGGACCAGATTCCAGTGTCACTGCCAAAAAGGTGTCGGATGCCGGTGGTTTGAAGGGCAATGACTTCAAACGATTTGCCAGGCGTGGCTTGACCGAATGCATGCTCGGCAAGGGAGCCATCGTGGTGGAGGGGCTAACAGAGTTTCACGCCTTGCCGGTTGCAGCCAGAAAGCTGGAGGAGAGCGACAATTCGCTACAGCCGCTCGACATCGCTGGGGCCGCGTTTTTCGACGCGGAGAGCGAGGGAGCGATGCCGAAGTTCGGCACCTTCTTCAAAGCCCTCGGCCTGAAGACGTTCTCGTTCTACGATTACATCGTGCGCCCACCGGAGAAGAAGAAATTGTTCACCGATGCGTTCGACGTAGATTGCGAGCACGCCTACGCCGGGTTCGAGATGCTCATCGTGAGCGAGGTGTCGCTTGACCGGCTGTGGGCGTTCCTGGACGACCTGCGCAATTCCAGTGACAACGGCAGCTTCACGATTCCTGCTGCACGCCCGACCGATGCAGACCTGAAGAAGCTGGCGCGGTCCGCGCTAGAAAGCAGCAAGGGTGCCGGTTGGTCCGCAAGACTCTTTGAAGGCTGCACGGTGGCAGAGCTGCCACCGACGGTGACTGGCTTTCTCAAACAGGTCTATGCAGCCTTCCCGAAGCCGGCTGACATCCCCGTTGAAGTCGCGGTAGCTGCGGCGCCCGCGAAACCGGCCGAGGCCGCAGCAGTTGGCGCTGTCGTGCCGCCGGCTGCCGCAGTTTGACCGAAAGGGACTCGATGGAGGTTTGCGACCTTCGCCAGCAGCTTCTTGATTGCAAGAGGCACGCCCTCGTCATCGGCGGACCGGGAAGCGGCAAGACAACGATTGCCCTGAAGAAGGCAGTCGTGCGCATCGGCGATGGCATGGCGCCCGGTCAATCCGTGCTCTTCTTGAGCTTCTCCAGGGCTGCCGTCGCTCGCGTGGGAGAGGCCACACGGCTGGAAGTGCCGAAGGCGCAGCGTGGCATGCTGAGCATGCAGACCTTCCACTCCTTCTTCTGGACGTTGCTGTCGGCGCACGCCTATCTGCTTGGTGCACCGAAGTCGTTGCGCATCCTGTTGCCACAGGATGAGCAAGCTAAGTACGGGACGATCAAGGCGAAGGACCGCAAGCAAGAAAACCCGGAATGGCAAGCCTGGCTGCAAGAGCGCGAGCGGTTGTTTCGGGAGGATGGGTTGATTGCTTTCGACCTCTTCCCGTCCAACGCGGCGCAGCTACTTGAACGCAGCGCGCACGTCCGCCGCCTCATCACGCAACGCCACCCATTGATCATCGTGGACGAGGCCCAGGATACCAACGAACATGCCTGGCGCTGCATTGAGTTGCTGGCGCCTGCCGCACAGGTGATCTGTCTGGCGGACCTTGAGCAGCAGATATTTGACCACCTTCCCGGTATTGGTCCAGAGCGGATCGTCGCTATCAAGACGTCGCTGAACCCCTTGGAGATCGACCTCGGTGCGCAGAACCACCGCAGCGGCGATACCGAGATCGCCACTTTCGGCCAGGACATCTTACTGGGCAAAGTTCGCGGGTCGCCATACGTTGGCGTCTCCGCCTTTTCCTACAACCCGAAGCTGCGGACGCTGAGCGCCATCATGCGCATGTCCATTGGCATGCTTCAGCGGGCCATCAGGAAGTCGACCGGGAAGTACGGCAAGAACATTGCCATCCTGACGCACTCCGGTACATCGGCCGCAAAGATTTCGGCGGCGCTGAACGCAGAACCGAAACCGGTCCGACACAAGCTGTCGTTCGATGAGGCCGGAGCAATGTTGACGGCTCGCTTCGCGGCATTCCTTCTTGAACCCAAGCGAGAGCTTGATCGGATGCCAGACCTCGCAACGGCTCTTGATCTGCTGGCGACGGCGAAGCGAGCCAACGGACTGGCCGCTGCGAACCAGTGGCAGGTGTGGGCGTTGGCGGTTCGGGCCGGCAAGGTGCCGAGAGCGAAGTTCGTTCAGGGAGTGCTGGGTGTTATGGATGGGCTGCGGGCGCAGGGCTTCTCAGGCGATCCGGCGAAGGACTGGACTCGCGTCAAGATCGCATTGCGTGCGGCCGGCGACGAGCACTTGACGGAAGCAGCGAAGAATCTGGATTACCTGGTCGCCTTCAACCGTGGCAAGCGAATCAGCGGTGGGCTTGGTGTGGTATGGATGCGCGACGGCCAGTACACAGGCGCACGCCAGGCGCTCGATCTGGCTCTCGCGCAGGACCAGATTCTTGGTGGTGTCGACGATCCGCCAGGCGTGCAGGTGATGAATGTGCACAGGGCAAAGGGAAAACAGTTCGATGGCGTCATCGTGGTTCGCGAGGCACGGCACGACGGTCAGAACATGGTTTCGTCATTCGTGTGGTGGGGAGACGAACCGCCATACCATCGAAGTCGCAAGATTCTTCGGGTTGCCATAACGAGAGCGAAGGTACACACGCTGATGCTCGGCCCCATTTACCCGGCGTGCCCCATTGTCGGACAGCACAAGCTGTAGGGCGGCATGGTTGTGGACTATTTCAGATAGATTCGTGCTCGGGAATCGCTCGTTCCTGGCGTAACCGATCCAGATAGTCCGCCCACTGCTGGAGCATTGCGCGCCGCTCATCCTGGTATGCGTGGCGGTTATAGGCTGCGCGTACCGCGTTCGCCGGCACATGTGCCAGGCAGTGCTCGATCACGTCGATGTTCCCACCGGTGCTATTGAAATAGGTACTGAACGATGCTCGCATGCCGTGCGGCGTACCTACGCCGCTGAGTCCCAGCCGCTCCATCAAGGCATTCAAGCTGCGGTTGGCCATCGGCCGGCGCGGGTCCACTCGGTTCGGGAACAGGTACTCTCGGTCGGCTGGCACGAGCGCGCGCAAGCGGGTGAGCAATGCTACTGCTTGCGGGGGCAGTGGAACCCAATGCGCACGCTTCGCCTTCATCCGTGAAGCCGGAATTTCCCACTGGGCACCTGCCAAATCCACTTCATCCCAACGGCCTTCGATGACTTCGGCTTTACGGCAGGCAGTCAGAAGCACCAACACCATGGCGATGCGCGTTTCCTCGTTAATCCTGCGCGTGTTATCCAGCGTCCGCAGAAAATCGCCGATCTGCTTGTCGGACAGGGCTGGGTGGTTTTTCTGGTTGCGTTTCTTCATTACGCGTACGGGTGGCACCGGGTTGTTCTCGATCAGGCCAGAATCGATGGCGTACTCGAACACGCCCCACAAGTGATTGCGTAGATTCCGCGCCACTTCGGGCGCACGTTTCTCGACGCCTTTGAGCAGCGCTGTGAGTTCCAGACGTGTGATGCTGCCTATCTGGCGACTCTTGAGCGTTGGCAGCAGATCGTTGTCGATTTCGCGCTTGCGTTGTCTTACCGTGGATGGCTTCAGGTCCGCCGCCGTTGCTGCGTTCCAATCCGCCACGACGGTGGCGAATACCCCATTGATGCGCTCCAATTGATCTTGCGCTTGGACGATCTTCTCGTCGCGTCGGGCTTGTACTGGATTGATACCCTGGACTACAAGCTTCCGGGCATCGGTGTGCAGTCCGCGTGCTTCTGCAAGACCAATCTCGGGAAAGGCGCCCAGCGCCTTCAGTCCCTCCGTGCCGCAGACGCGGAACTTGTAGCGCCACAGCTTAGAGCCGGTGGGCTGTACAAGAAGATACAGCCCACCGCTGTCGGCGAGCTTGTACGCGCGCGCTTCCGGTTTGGCGGATTTGACCTTTAGCGTGGACAGCATATCTGGGGGTATCCTTGAATTGATACCCCCAACGATACCCCCAATTGATCAAGATTCCAAGAAGTTTCTATAAACGGGATGAGACAACATGAGACACTAAGTTATTGATGTAATTGGTGTTTTATGCATTTTTGAGAAATTATGAGATCGCTTGAAACATCAATGCATACTTCAGGTGGCAATTTTCATAGTGTGTATTTTGTGGCTTTCTTTGAGTGTATGGTCTGAATCGACGAATGGGCCGCCCATGATTCATCCGGCATTCCGACATTCAGACATTCCGGCGGGACCGTGACGCGGTACGCCCATTTTTCGCGAATCGGGGTGTGGTTGACGATGTTCTTCTGATTTTGCCGGACATGGTTTGCGGTTTGCCCATATCATCAGGGAAGTCTCCTCCATAGGAGTCAGCCGGAATAGCTGACGCATGACTGGATTCAGGGCGCTTGCTGGTAGCAGGAAACCTCGGGATCTCTTATTGCCAACACCGGATTCGAATGGATAGCAATTATTTTTTTGCATGGCGCGCGGATCACGCCAGCCGCGTTTGGCCGCTGACCTCAGCCGCCCAGGCGTGGCTGCTGGTGTTGGTGGCATGGGTGCTGCCCGCGGCGGCGGGGCTGGCGCAACCGGTGTTGCCCGGGGCGACAAGCGGCCAGGCTGCCCCGAGCCAGCTATCGTCCCTGCAGTTGGTCGAGGCGGCCCGAGCTGCAGCACGCAACGACCGCAACCAGGAATCTGCCGACCTTTTTAGGCGGGCGATCCAGCAGGCGCCTGAACGGCGTCGGGACCTGCTTCAGGAATACGCGGATCAGTTGACCTACTCGTCCCGCGCGTCGCAGGCGGTTCCCCTGTATCGGGAAGTGCTGGCCGACCCGACGCAGCGCGACGAGCGCCTGCGGGTGCTCAGGAGCCTGGGCTTGGCATTGCTGTGGAGTGACCGTCCTGGCCAGGCCCGCGACATCTATGAAGAGCTGTTGCGCGAGGAGCCCGCAGACCAGGATGCCCGGCGTAACTTGGGTCGAGCGTTGAGCTGGAGCGGTCGGCAGCGCGAGGCGTCCGTCATGCTGCGTGATTTTCTGCAACAGCATCCCGACGACCAGGAAGCCAGGGTGCAGCTTGCACAGACTCAAGTCTGGTCAGGGCGCCCCGATCTGGCCCAGCGCACGCTGGACGGTGCAAACACCATGGAACGCGAAGACGCGCGCCGCTTGCAGCGGGATATTGATCGCGCCGCCGCGCCGCGTACGCGTGCGAACATCCAGCGCTCGACGCAGTCGGATCAACTCAACATACAGCAAGCGAATCTGACACACGACATCAGTTTCGATCAAGGACTGGGATCGGTGGGGGTGGGTCTGGACAGACTGAAGTTCGAGCGCGAGGACGGCACCGACAGTGTGCAGGTGAGCCGTCCCATGCTGCGAGGGCGTTACCGTTTCAGCGAGGCGGCTGAGCTCAACGGCGAGGTGGGCCAGGAGCGCATTGAACCGCGCGGCCGCGCGCCCATTGACCGGGGGGTTTACTCCACCTGGTTCACCTGGTGGCCCGGCGACATGGTGCGCGTTGATTTCAGCGCCAAACGCAGCACTTTCGACAACCTGCGCTCGTTGCGCCAGGGACTGACAGCCACCCAGCAGGCCGTTTCGGTGGAGCTGACGCCGGACGAACGCCAGCGCTACCGGGCGCAGCTCGAACGTGGCATCTATTCAGACGGCAATCGCCGGCAATTCGGTCAGATCGAGGGGGAGTACCGCTGGTTGAACCAGCCAGAATCATGGGTGGGTCTTCGGCATACGCGCTTCGGGTTTTCTCAGCTGCTCGACAACGGCTATTTCAACCCTAAGGACTTTCACGCCACTCACCTCACGCTGCGCCTGATTCACCGCCCGCAGGGCTACGGGGGGCCGTGGGACCTGGGTGCCTTCGCGGTCGTGGGCCGGGAGTATGCGAATCCGGACGGCAGCAAGCCAACGTATGACGTGAGCCTGCTGGCGGGATGGCGTCTGGATCCGCGCACGAGGCTGGAGGCACGGGTCCAGCGTTTTAGCTCCCGCACTTCGGCGTTCAGCGGATTTGCGCGCACCACGGTTGGACTCAGCCTGGAAGGGAGCTGGTAGATGGACGACAAAAACGGCCTCCATGTGGCCCCATTGTTGCTCATCGGGTTTGGCAGCGAAATGGTCATCGACCTGATCCCACCGCTGGAGGCCGCGGGGTATGCCGTCAAGCTCGGTACACCGGCCGATCTGGCCTCTGGCCAGTGGCGGCTGGTGATCAGTGCGCCCGCCATTCCCGGACTGGGGGGCATGGAACTGCTGGCGGCGTTGCACGCGCCAGGCCTTGTCTCGCCCCCCGGCCTACTGGTGGTCGGGACGGTCTGGCAGCTGGCAAGTGCCGGAGCCACTGCCGATGCAATAGGTGCGCAATGGCTGACCTGGCCTTTTGAGCCGCAGGCGCTGATTCAGAGTGTGCAGGCGATGTTGCGCGATCCGACGCCACGGCTGGCGCCTTCGCTCGAGCCTGTTGCTCCGCTGCCTGAACCCCTGCTTGCCCTGCTCAACGAAGATCGGTTCCTCGAACTGGTGGCGGAGGAGCGCGACGAACAGCGGGCGGGGCGCTCGCCGGGCGAAAGCTTTGTTGTAGCGCTGCGTCTTGACGAATTCGAGCGCTACCGGGAACGGTTGGCGCCTGGCAGCCGGAAGGGTCTCTGGCGCCAGGTGGTCGAGCTGGTGGAACTGGATGCGCTGGCCGACCAGAAAGTCGCACAAGGCGAATCCGGGGACCTGCTGTTGCTGTGGCCCTCCTCGTCCCGGCGCCAGGCCGCGCGCCAACTCCAGGCCATCAGCAGCCGCATTGCAACGCATTACTTCGAACTGCAGGGGCAGTCCATGCAGTTTTCTCCTGTAATCGGTTACAGCTCGGTACCGCGCAGTGCAGACGCCGCAGAGGCACTAGGTCATGCGCGGGAAGCCTTGTCGCAGGCCCGTTTGCGCCTGGATCTACAGCCGACCCTGTATCGTTCGCGTCCGACTGCGAAACCCGGCAGCGGAAGGCCTGCACGCGAGCCCTCAGTCTTGACTGCTTTTTTGGGGCGTCTGCGCCAGAAGAATGCCCTGCTGATCCAGTACGTTTTCACGATGGTGCTTGGGCTGGTCATTCCCTTCCTTGTCTATTGGGGTCTGGGTTCGGTCGGCTTCGACATCAGTTCCGGCGTGTACATTTTCGTGGTTGTGTATCTGGTGCTGACCACCCTCGGGATCTGGGCGGAGGGTTTCCTGGCACTCAAACGAGTTGACCCACCCGGCGAACCCGCGACGCCTTATCCGCCTGCCACCGCAATTATTGCCGCCTACCTGCCCAACGAGGCGCCCATCATCGAAGACACGATCCGTGCGTTCCTCCGTGTGCAATACCCCGGGCACCTGCAGATCATCCTGGCCTACAACACGCCCCACTTCATGCCGGAAATCGAAGAGCGGCTCATGCAAATCGCCCGGGAGCACCCGCGTTTTGTCCCAATGCGGGTGCGCAAGAGCACCTCTAAAGCGCAAAATGTCAACGCTGCGCTGCCTTATGCCACGGGTGAGTTCATGGCGGTGTTCGATGCCGATCATGAGCCCGATCCCGACAGTTTCAGGCGCGCCTGGCGCTGGTTGTCGCACGGCGCCGATGTGGTGCAGGGACACTGCTTCATCCGTAACGGGGCCGCGTCGTGGGTGGCCCGAATGGTGGCCGTCGAGTTTGAGCAAATCTATGCGGTCAACCATCCGGGCCGCGCCCGCCTGCACGGGTTTGGCATCTTCGGGGGAAGCAATGGTTACTGGCGCAGCGGGCTGCTGCGCGAACTGCGCATGCATGGTTTCATGCTGACGGAGGATATCGACTCTTCCATGCGCGCTGTGGTGCGCGGGCGCCGTATCGTCTCGGACCTCTACCTCGTCTCGCGCGAACTCGCACCCGAAACCCTGTCTGCGCTCACCCAGCAGCGCCTGCGCTGGGCGCAGGGCTGGCTCCAGGTTTCCATGAGGTGGATCATCCCGGCCCTTCGCTCAAGGTCTCTTTCGGTGCGACAAAAATTGGGAATGATGTACCTGCTGGCTTTGCGCGAGGCTTACCCGTGGGTGTCGATGCAGATTCTGCCTCTGATCGCTTACTGGGCCGTGGAAGCGGGCTCGCTCTCTCGCATCAACTGGGTTATACCGCTGTTCGTTGTGACGACGCTTTTTACGCTGAGCACAGGCCCCGGGCAGATTCTGTTTGTCTACAAGCTGGCCGATCCCCAGATCAAGAAGCACACCTCCTGGTTCTGGTTCTTCGTCGTTGTTTCGATACTCTTTTACGCCGGACTCAAAAATGCGTGGGGCCGCATTGCGCATTTGAAAGAGGCGCTGGGCGAGACTACCTGGGTAGTCACCACCCGAACCAAAACATGAGGTCTGGCGATTTCAGCTAACGCTGGACCGGCGACTTTGCAGCCGCTCTATGCGGTCCACCAAGTCTGCTGGATCAAAGGGCTTGACGAGGTAGTCGCTGGCGCCGGCGGACAGCGCCCGGGTGACTGTCTGCTCGTCTCCCTTGCTAGTGAGCATGATCACCGGCACGGCCTTCCATCGATCCGTCGCCCGCAGACGATCAAGCAGCGCCAGTCCGTCCGTGCCCGGCAGCATGATGTCAAGGATGACGATGTCCGTTAGCTGCCCTTCGGAGATGGCGTGCAGGCCCTCGCTGCCGTCGTGCGCAGCGATCATCCGGTAACCCTGCTGTTCGAGGATAAAGCCAAGGAGATAGCGGATATCTGGGTCATCCTCGACGATGAGGGCCGTTCTCGGTGATTCGACTGGCGCGGTGGGCGGCTGAGCTGCGGCAAACACAGCGTCCACACGATTGCATAGATGCTCCGGGATAAAGGGTTTGGCGATGACATCGGATGCGCCCAGCGCGCGGTAGTGCATCACGTCCTTGCCCTGCGTGCGAGCGGTCAGGAAGACTGCGGGTACCTCGCTCAGCCCAGGCAACTGCCGCAGCGCGACAAGTGTCTGTGGACCGTCCATCTCCGGCATGAAAACATCCAGCATCATCAGATCGGGCGCGAACTCGCACGCGGCGGCGAGAGCTTCCTTGCCAGAGCTAAGCGCGAGCACCTCATACCCTCCGATCAACCCGAGCGCCATCCGTGCGATTTCGCGGATGTCCGGATCATCATCGACCAGCAAAATGCGCTTGCCGTTCATCGCCGGCGGCCTAGACACAGAGCGAAAAAACAGGTGCTTCCGCGCCATGCGGCGCCCAGCACCTGCGGCATGCGCACGGCCAGTGAGTGGATATTCCAGGTAGCAATTTTCATGTTTTCAACATACAAAAGTGGTCGCAGTCCAATAGCAACCGGCGTGATCAGCTATTAAATATGCAGCGCTGCTAAAGCGCCAATCAAGCTCGTGATCGTGCGGCCCGTGTACGTGAAGTCCGCCTCCTGACATATCAATCTCCTTGGTGTTTTTTATAGGTGATAAAACTGAACTTCAAACCGTTTGACGACACATGGGCTTCACGCGCCGTCTCAGTCCAATGCGTGCCAAGTTTAGGCGCAAACGCATCGCCGTCAAAGTCTTGAGCAATCTCGGTGACCTCAATGCGCTGCGCAAACGGCTCCGCCTGTTGGTAGATTTGTGCGCCGCCTATCACCCAGACCTGTTCTGACGTTTCGCAGAGCTTCAGTGCATCCGGCAAGCTGGTAGCCACCAGTGCGCCTTGCGCTACCCATTGCGTTTGCCGCGTGACGACCACATTGCTGCGGCCCGGCAAAGGACGAAAGCGCAGTGGCAGCGAGTCCCAGGTCTTGCGTCCCATGATGACGGGCCAGCCCGTCGTCATGCGTTTGAAGTGCGCCATGTCTTCTGGCAGGTGCCAGGGCAGGGTGTTGTTGTGGCCGATCACGCCGTTGGCGGAGCTAGCGTAAATTAGATTGACTTGCATGGTGGTGCTTGAAGAGGCTTATTCCAATCCGCATTAAAAACGATAACTGCGTTGCTTCGCTTTGCCGTGCTACAGCATTGTCAGCAGCTTCGCGCCTTATTCTCCTTTCTAATGCGAATTGGAATTACACCGCGACGGGAGCCTTGATGGCAGGATGATGCTGGTAGTTTAAAAACTCGAAATCGTCAAACTCGTAGTCGAAGATCGAATCAGGCTTGCGCTTGATGTTGAGCGTTGGATAGGGAAAGGGCGTGCGGCTCAGTTGCAGCGCGACCTGTTCGGCGTGGTTGCTGTAGATGTGGCAGTCGCCGCCGGTCCAGATGAAATCACCCACATCCAGATTGCACTGCTGCGCGACCATGTGCGTGAGCAGCGCGTAGCTGGCAATGTTGAAGGGCACACCCAGAAAGATATCTGCGCTGCGCTGGTAAAGCTGGCAACTCAATTGTCCTTTGCCGTCAGGTGTGGTGGCGGGCGCAACGTAAAACTGAAAGAAGGCGTGGCAGGGCATCAGTGCCATTTTTGACAGGTCGGCCACGTTCCAGGCGCTGACGATGATGCGGCGTGAGTCGGGATTGCTCTTGAGGGTCTTGATGACCTCGGCGATCTGGTCAATGTGCCCGTCCGGATTGTCGGGCGTAGGCGCCGGCCAGCTGCGCCACTGAACGCCATACACCGGACCCAGGTCGCCATCTTCACGTGCCCATTCGTCCCAAATCGTCACGCCGCGCTCTTTCAGCCAGTTGTTGTCGCTCGAGCCCTGCAAAAACCACAGCAGCTCATGCACGATGGATTTGAGGTGAACTTTTTTGGTCGTGACCAGCGGAAAGCCTTCGTTCAAGTCAAAGCGCATCTGGTAGCCAAAACCACTTTTAGTGCCAGTGCCGGTGCGGTCGGCCTTGAAGACACCGTGCGTGTCTACGTGGCGCATGAAGTCTTCGTATTGGGAGCGGATGGGGTACATCATGGAAAAGGAAGGAAGCAGGTGAAAAAACAGGGGCTGGACGTTGTCAACGCAGCGCTTTAGGGCGCTTCTAGAAATTCAGATTTTCGGGATGAAGTGCAAGGCGCCCGGAGCGCAGCAACCGCAATGTACTTCAGGTACATGAGGATTGCGAGCACCGCGCAACGCAGCAATTCGCCCGAAAAATGAATTTATAGAAGTGCCCTTAATTATGCCCGTAGCACCCGCCCTGGATTCATCACATTCTGCGGGTCCAGCGCCTGCTTGATGGCCCGCATCATGCCCATGGCTACTGGCGATTTGTGCTGCTCAAGCTTGTCGAGCTTGAGACTGCCGACACCGTGCTCTGCCGAGATGGAGCCGTCAAAACGCGCCACCGAGTCGTACACGATGGTGTTGATGTTTTCTTCTTCGCCGCGCAGAAACGCCGCCGCATCGCTGTCAAGAGGGGCCTGCACGTTGTAGTGCAGGTTGCCGTCGCCGAGGTGGCCGAAATTGACGAGGCGCACGCCGGGGATTGCTTTTTCAAGCAGCGCGTCAGTAGTGGCTACAAATTCAGAAATACGCGAGATCGCGATTGAAATGTCGTGCTTGATGTTCAGGCCTTCTTCAGCCTGCGCCATGGGTATGCTCTCGCGCAGGTGCCACAGCGCATGGGCTTGAGCGATGTTTTCGGCGACGACTGCGTCGAGCACGCAGCCTTGCTCCATCGCGGTTTCAAGCATCCGCTCGAACTGCTCACGCGCATGGCTTTCAGATTCGTGATCCGAATTTTCTAATAGAACGCAAAATGCGGCCCCCACGCTTCCCACTTCGTGTGGCTCGCTGCCCCCCGAGGGGGCTGCATCCGGCTTGGGGCGGCCCGGCGCCGATGCGTCGGCGTTGAGGAACGGCACGCGCTGCTGCGGGAAGTGTTTGGCCACTAGGCTCAATGCAAACTGGCCCATGACTTCAAAACCCGTCAGACCTGCGCCCAGGTGCTGGTGCGCCAGACCCAGCAGGGTCACGGCGTGTTGCATCGACGGCACCGCCGCCCACGCAGTTAGCTGCGCTGCCGGCATAGGATAGAGCTTCATGGTGGCGGCAGTGACAATGCCCAGCGTGCCTTCGCTGCCGATGAACAAATCGCGCAGGTCGTAGCCCGTGTTGTCTTTGCGCAGGCCACTCAACCCCTGCCAAATCTCGCCCTGCGCCGTGACCACTTCAAGGCCTAGGCAGAGTTCACGCGTATTGCCGTAGCGCACCACCTGCGTGCCGCCAGCATTCGTCGCCAGGTTGCCGCCTATGGTGCAACTGCCTTCTGCAGCCAGACTGAGCGGGAAAAGAAAACCTGCTTTTTCTGCCGTCTCTTGCAGTGTCTGCAAGATGCAACCGGCCTCAACCGTCATGGTCAGATTGGCTGCGTCGATGTTGCGCACGGCATTCATGCGTTGCAGGCTCAAGACGATTTGCTGGCCCGATGCATCAGGTGTCGAGCCGCCCACCAGCCCGGTGTTGCCACCCTGTGCCACCAGGCTGACACCTGCAGCAGCGCAGGCCTTGACGATGCCGGACACCTCCAGGGTATTGGCAGGCCGTACCACCGCCAGTGCCTTGCCGCGCGAGCGTTTGCGCCAGTCCAATTCCCAGGCGGTCAAATCGCCTTCAGACAGCACATGGGCCGCGCCTGTAATTTTTCTCAATACATCGAGTAGATCTGCACTCATATAGCCTCAGTGATGGGTACGGGTGAAACCGCATTTTTAAGTCGCAAGCGCACATGAAGGGCGCAGGCCGCAAACAGCAGCAGGCACAGCAGCACTTCAAGCATCGCCAGGTAGTTGCCGGGTGGCTTGTCGCTCCAGGCGCGGGTTGCGCCTTCAGTGAAGTAAACCCACACCAGCAGGCTCATCCAGCGGTAGGTATACATGCGGTTTTTCAGAATGCCGGCCAGGGGAATGCACAGGGGCAGTACCTTCAGCGCCAGCAGCGAGCCGCCCGGCCGCAGGGGCGCCAGCCACATTTCCCAGGCCAGTCCCAGCACGATCAGGCCGCCCAGACTGCCCAGGGCAAGCCAGCGGGTGGCATTTATCTGCGTTGTTTTGTTCATGGTCATGTCGATGGCATGATACCGGGGATGAATTTCCAACAGTCCGTGCGGCAGTCTTTTCAACAGTTATGGATCGACTTGTCCCATTTCCCGTGGCGCGACACCGCCCTCACACTGCGCCAGCGTTTTCACGAAGACCACATGGGCCTGACGGCCAGCAGCCTGACCTTTACCACCAGCATTGCGCTGGTGCCGTTTTTCACCGTGGCGCTGGCCATCTTCACGGCCTTTCCGATGTTCTCCAAGCTGCAGGGTGCGCTGCAGGTGTGGCTGGTCAACAGCCTGATTCCCGACAACATCTCGCGCCAGGTGCTCGGTTACCTGACGCAGTTCGCCAGGCAGGCCAACAAGCTGGGCGTGGCGGGTCTCGCGGTGCTACTGGTGACCGCGATCGCACTGATCCTGACGATAGACCGCACACTCAACAGCATCTGGCGGGTTAAAAAAATGCGCTCGCTGACCCAGCGCGTGTTGATTTACTGGGCTGCCATCACGCTCGGGCCTTTGCTGCTGGCTGCAAGTTTGGCGGCTACGTCTTATGTGTTTTCCTTTTCGAGTGGGCAGGTCGGTTCCCTGTCCGTTGCCATACGGTTTTTGCTGGACGCGCTGCAATTTTTGCTGCTGGCTGGCGGCATGGCGGCGCTGTACCGCTATGTGCCCAACACCTACGTCAAGTGGACGCACGCCTGGGCCGGTGGGGTGTTTGTGGCGGCTGGCATAGGGCTGGCCAAAAAAATGCTGGGGCTGTACCTGAGCAATGTGCCGACTTACTCGTTGATCTACGGCGCGTTTGCGACCTTGCCCATTTTGCTGGTCTGGATTTATGTGGCCTGGATTATTGTGTTGCTGGGCGCGGTGATTGCAGCCTACCTGCCCAGCCTGCTGGTTGGCGTGGCGCGTCGTGGTGGCGGATACGGCTGGCAGTTTCAAATCGCCATTGAGGTGCTGCAGCAACTCCATAAAAGGCGCAGCAATGCGCTGCACGGTTCCAGCAGCTCAAGTCTAGCCTATGTGCTGCGAATTGATGTGCTGCAACTCGAGCCAGTGCTGGAAGTGCTAACCGGGCTGGGGTGGGTGGGGCAACTGGCCGAGGACGATGAGGGTGAGTCGCACTATATTCTGCTGGCCGACCCTGACAAAACACTGCTTGAGCCGCTGCTGCAGCAGTTGCTGCTTGATAAAACTGATTCAACCTTACCGCTGTGGACTGCAGCGCAGCTACCTGATCTCAAACTGCGTCAGGTGCTTTAGGGCATTTCATGTGTTGATGAAGGCCGTGATTGCAAACAGCGTCTCTTCCGGTGCCTCGGTCATCTGGTGATGACCCACGGCAAGGTTTGAGATGCTTATTTTTTTACCGTTATCACGCGCTTTGCTTATCAGCGTTTGCGCGGCTTTGGCCGGTGTCATCTGGTCTTGCTCGCCCAGCACAAACAGCACTGGGCAGGTGATGGCAGCCATGGCGTTTTCGCCATTGGCATAACTGTCGCAGGCCTTGAAACCGCGGTGGAACAGATTGACTAATGGGTTGCTCGTCAGCACGCGCCTGTGCAGCGCCATGCTGGCACCATAAACCCAGGTACCTGGCCCCAGTGCGGACGGAGGCGGTGCCAGCGTGCTGCGCGAAAACACGTCAACCATGGTGATGGCTTTCATCGGCTCGTTCAGCGAGGCATCGAGCAGCGCGGGCGATACCTTCATCGGGTAGGCGATGCCGATCATCACCAGATGGCTCACGCGCTCTTTCAGTCTAGAAGCGACTTCTAGTGCAATCAGCGAGCCCCAGCTGTGGCCGACCAGTGCCGCGCTTGCAACGCCTGCGGCATCCAGCAGTTGGGCCACAAAGTCTGCTGCTTCTTCAACGCTTGCGGGTGCATCACCTTGGCTCTTGCAATGCCCCGGCAAGTCCACTGCCAGCACGTTCCAGCCGTGATTGGCGAGGTAGCGACTTTGCAGAATCCACACGCTGTGGTCGTTCAAAACAGCGTGGATGAACACGATGGTGGGCTTGGCGGCATCAAATGCTTTGCCGCCGGTATAGCAGTAGGTTTTGTGGTTGTTGACGGTGAGGTACATCGCTTAACCTCCCGTCTTTTCAGCGGCTTTGAGAGCGCGCTTCAAATCGTCGATCAAATCGTCCGGATCTTCCAGTCCGATCGACAAACGAATCGTGCCCTGCGTGATGCCTGCGCCTGCCAGCGCTTCATCGCTCATGCGGAAGTGCGTGGTGCTGGCCGGGTGAATCACCAGGCTGCGGCAGTCGCCGACGTTCGCTAGGTGGCTGAAGACTTTGAGCGTTTCAACAAAAGCCTTGCCCTGTGTACGGCTGCCTTTCAGGTCAAAACTGAACACCGATCCCGCGCCGCGTGGCAAAAGTTTTTGGGCCAGCGTGTGGCTCGAATGCGTCTCTAACATCGGGTGGCCGACGCGCGATACAAACGCATGGCTGGCTAAAAACGCCACAACCTTTTCAGTGTTGCTCATGTGGCGCGCCATGCGCAGCGGCAGGGTTTCAATGCCCTGCAATATCAGCCAGGCGGTGTGCGGGCTCATGCAGGCACCGAAGTCGCGAAGGCCTTCACGCCGGGCGCGCAGCAGGAAGGCACCGACGGTACTTTCTTCGCTGAACACCATGTTGTGAAAGCCTTCATAGGCTTCAGTCAGTTCGCTGAATTTGCCAGATTTTTCCCAGTCAAAACTGCCACCGTCCACGACGATGCCGCCTATGACGGTGCCATGCCCGCTCAGAAATTTGGTGGCCGAGTGATAGACCAGATCAGCGCCATGATCGAACGGTTTAATGAGCCAGGGCGAGGTGAGGGTGGAGTCCACCAGCAGCGGTACACCACCTTCATGCGCGATGCTGGACACCGCAGGAATGTCCAGCACGTCCAGGCCGGGGTTGCCGACCGTCTCACCAAACAGCAGGCGGGTAGTGGGCCGGATGGCCGCGCGCCAGCCGTCCAGGTCGCCGGGTTTGACGAAGGTGGTCTCAATGCCAAAGCGCCGCATGGTGTAGTGCAACAGGTTTTGTGAGCCGCCGTAAAGCGCGGTGCTGGCGACGATGTGTGAGCCCGCGCCCATCAGCGTCGCCACGCTCAGGTGCAGCGCTGCCTGGCCACTGGCGGTGGCGATTGAACCGATGCCGCCTTCGAGCGCGGCGACGCGCTGCTCCAGCACCGCGTTGGTCGGGTTGCTGATGCGTGAATACACATGGCCGGCGCGCTCCAGGTTGAACAGGCTGGCTGCGTGATCGCTGGATTCGAAGACGAAGGAGGTGGTCAGGTGAATCGGCACAGCGCGCGCGCCCGTGGCCGGATCGGGCGCTGCGCCGGCGTGCAGCGCTAGGGTGTCAAAACCGGGGTCTGAATAACCGGGCATGAGTTTGTCTCCAGTAGAAAAAAGTGACAGCGGGCGGCGAAGTTCGGCCAAGCCCGATCAAGGAGAAAAAACCTGAAAATCGTTACAACCAACAGTGTGATTGTGGGCTATATTCAAACTGAATTTCCCGGCGCCGCGTTGCGGTGGGAGAATCAAAGAACAACTTGGCAGAGCAACCGAGGAGAAAGCGATGAAAGCTCTTGACATCCTGCGCCTTAAAGGCAACACGCTTTACACCATTCATCCTGACGAAGCTCTGGCCAAGGCGGCCGAAATCATGGCCGAGAGGGACATCGGGTCGCTGGTCGTGATGGAGCATGGCGACCTGGTCGGCATGCTGACCTTCCGTGAAGTGATTTTCTGTATCGTCAAAAATGGCGGCGAGATTGGCAGCACGCTGGTGCGCACGGCGATGGACGAGCACCCGCTGACCTGCACTTCCGAGACCGATCTCGACGAAGTGCGCCGCATGATGGTCGATAGCGACGCTAGGTACATGCCGGTGCTGAACCAGAAAACACTGATGGGCGTGATCAGCTTTCACGGCGTCGCCAAAGCCGTGTTGGATAGCCAGAATTTCGAAAATATGATGCTCAAGGCCTATATAAGCGACTGGCCAGTTGTGGAAGAGGGCAAACCGGATTGAGGTAGCCTGTTTCGTCGCCGATAATCTTTCTATGAGCGGAAATACACTAGGAACCCTATTCGCAGTCACCAACTTTGGTGAATCCCACGGCCCGGCCATTGGCTGTGTGATTGACGGCTGTCCGCCGGGCATGGACTTGTGCGAGGCGGACATCCAGGCCGACCTGGATAGACGCCGCCCCGGCACCAGTCGGCATGTGACGCAGCGCAGCGAGGCTGACGCGGTTGAAATCCTCTCCGGCGTGTACCAGGGCAAGACCACCGGCACACCGATTTGCCTCTTGATAAAAAACACCGACCAGCGCAGCAAGGACTACAGCAACATCCTGGAGACCTTCAGGCCTGGCCATGCTGACTACAGCTACTTGCACAAGTATGGTTTGCGCGATCCGCGCGGCGGGGGCAGGGCGTCGGCGCGGCTGACGGCGCCCACGGTCGCCGCTGGCGCAGTCGCCAAAAAATGGTTGAAAGAAAAATACGGCACCACGTTTAAAGGCTGCATGACGCAGATGGGCGACGTGGTGATCCCGTTCGAGTCGTGGGATCACGTTCCCAACAATCCGTTCTTTGCACCAGTAGCCGACGTGTCAAAGCTGGAGGCTTACATGGACGACTTGCGCAAGGCTGGCGACTCCTGCGGTGCACGTATTCGGGTTACGGCCAGCGGCGTTCCCGTCGGCTTGGGCGAACCGTTGTACGACAAGTTAGACGCCGACATTGCCTTCGCCATGATGGGCCTCAACGCCGTCAAGGGCGTTGAAATTGGCGCCGGCTTTGCCAGCGTGACGCAGCGCGGAACGACGCACGGCGATTCGCTGTCGCCACAAGGCTTTCTGTCGAACAATGCGGGCGGTGTACTGGGCGGCATCAGCACCGGGCAAGACCTCGAGGTGTCGATAGCCATCAAACCGACCAGCTCCATCATCACGCCGCGCCAGTCGATTGACACGGCTGGTAACCCTGCCGAAGTCGTGACCAAGGGCCGTCACGACCCGTGTGTGGGCATACGCGCCACACCGATTGCCGAGGCACTGCTGGCCCTGGTGGTGATGGAACATGCTTTGAGGCAGCGTGCGCAGAATGCGGATGTGGTGGTGACGACACCCAACATTATGCAAAACCCTCTTTGAAAGCCTTTTATGAAAACCGTACTCGTCCTCAATGGCCCCAACCTCAACCTGCTCGGTACGCGTGAGCCATCGGTTTATGGCGCGCAGACGCTGGCCGATGTTGAAGCGCTGTGCGCAGCAGCCTGTGCTACCCATGGTTTGAAGCTCGACTTTCGCCAGAGCAACCACGAGGGCGTGATGATTGATGCCATCCATGAAGCCGGCCGCGCGCAGGCTGCCGCAATGCTGGCGGGTGTCATCCTTAATGCCGGTGCCTACACCCACACCAGCGTGGCGCTGCATGATGCCATCAAGGGCGCAGGCGTGACGCTGATCGAGCTGCACATCAGCAACGTACACGCTCGTGAAGCCTTTCGTCATCACTCCTACATTTCACCCGTGGCCAAGGCGGTGATGGCGGGCTTTGGTGTCAAGGGCTACGCCTATGCGATTGCCGCGCTGGCTGACATGGCTGCATCTGCCTGATTCTCGGCAGGCGGTGAGCCATGGCAACGCAGCTTCTTTTTGTTGTTGACGAGCGCGAGGTCGAATGCAGCGCCATACGTGCGCAGGGTGCTGGTGGGCAAAACGTCAACAAGGTCTCAAGCGCCATCCATTTACGCTTTGACATCAATGCCTCATCATTGCCCGAAGACATCAAAGCACGGCTGCTGGCGCTGAACGACAGCCGCATCACAGACGCTGGTGTGTTCGTTTTAAAAGCCCAGCAGCACCGCACCCAAGAGATGAACCGCAGCGACGCGCTAGCGCGGCTGCAAGAGGTGGTTGACAGCGTAGCCACACCGCCCAAAACCCGCAGGCCGACCAAGCCGACTTACGGCTCCAAACAAAAGCGACTTGAAGGCAAAAGCCAGCGCTCTGACATCAAAAACCTGCGCAGCAAGGTGGACGAATAAGCCCCTATTGATGCGACTGCACCCAGCGCCCGATATCAAGCGCACCCATCGCACCTGCCTGGCGTGCAACTTCCTTGCCATTTTTAAACAGCACGAGTGTGGGAATGCTGCGGATATTGAAGCGCGCACCCAGATTAGGTACAGCCTCGGTGTCTACCTTGGCAAGCCGCACTTGTGGCTCTAGTTGCGCCGCAGCCTGCTCATAGGCGGGTGCCATCTGTCGGCATGGCCCGCACCAGGGTGCCCAGAAGTCCACCAGTACCGCAATCTGGTTGCGAGCAATGTGTTTGTCGAACGCCGCCTCATCCAGCGCTGTTGAGTGGCCGGTAAAGAGCACCTTTTTGCAGCTGCCGCAAGTCGGTGCGCTAGCCAACTGGTCTTCACGCACCCGGTTGGTGGTGTGGCAGTGCGGGCAGACGATATGCAGGGGGGCGGTTGATGTGGTCATGGTTTGCAACTGGTGGTTCGAGGGCTATTTTTCAAGTTCTGCAAGATGTTTAGGCCGACTGCTGCCGCACAAACTCCATAAACACTTTGGCAACGTGGGGCAGGCGGCGGTCTTGTCGCCAGACTACGCGCCAGTGTTTTTCAATAGGCAGGTTTGACATGCGCAGCACGCACAAGCCGTCTTGCGCAGGGTCTTTGGCCAGCGCGTGGCGCGACAGCACCGCCAAGCCCAGCCCGGCAGCCACCGCATGTTTGATGGCCTCATTGCTACCCAGCGTCATGCGGATGCGCGGCGTCAGCTTGTGCTCGGCTAAAAAATCAAGCGTGGCTTGGCGCGTGCCAGAGCCAACCTCGCGCATCAGCAAGTCAGTATCGGCCAGCTTGGCTAAGGGCGTGGCGCGACGCTTCGCCCACGGGTGATTGACAGGGCCAATCAGGCACAGCGGGTTGTCCATCACTTCCAGGCTTTGCAGCGCTAAATGGGTGGGCGGCATCATCATGATGGCCAGATCGTCTTGCTCGCGCTCCAGGCGGCGAATGATGGCATCGCGGTTGTCGATAACCAAGTCCACCTCAATGCCGGGGTAGCTGTCTAAAAAAGGTTTCAGCCACTGCGCCAAAAAATACTCGGTAGTTGTCACACCCGCGATGCGCAGCGAGCCACGTAGCAGCCCCTGCATGTCGGCAATACCTTCTTCAAATTCACGCCAGTGCGCAAACATGCGACTCACGGTTTGCAGCAGGGTGCGGCCTGCGTCAGTTAGTTGCACACCTCGCCCAGCGGGTACCAACAGGTCTATACCAACCGATTCACGCAGCTCGCGCAATTGGGTTGATACGGTGGGCTGCGTCAGGTGCAGTGCTTTGGCAGCGCGCGTGATGCCGCCGTATTTGGCCACCGCTTCAAAGCTGCGCAGCTGGGCAAAACTGGCGCGAGGGGGTTTGCTTAAATACATTCGAATAAGTCTATATAAAACATGCCAAAGCATGATTAGACATCAATATATATTTTGATCAAAATTGACAGCTTGAAATCCCTTTTGTTGCAAACCAGATTTTTTTTAGAGATAGCTGAAATTTACCGATGCAAAGTTTTTTAGACCCCGCCATATTGTTTTTTGTTTTCGGTATTTTTGCCGGCACGCTGAAGTCCAATCTCGAAATTCCACCGCAAATATCGCGCTTTTTGTCGCTTTACCTTTTGATGGCGCTGGGTCTTAAAGGCGGTTTTGCGCTGGCTAAATCGGGGCTGACGACCGAGGTGGCCGTTAGTTTGGGCTGTGCCGTCGCACTGGCGTTTGTGGTACCTTTACTGGGGTATACGCTGCTGCGGCGTTTTTTAAGCGGGTTTGATGCGGCAGCTATTGCCGCAACCTACGGCTCGGTGAGTGCGGTGACCTTCATCACAGCCGTTCAGTACCTCGACACGAATCAGATCGCCTACGGTGGTCACATGGCTGCAGCCATGGCTTTGATGGAGTCACCCGCGATTGTGCTGGCGGTGGTGCTGGCGAATAGGGTTCGTCAGCGCCATGGTGGCGGTGCAGCTTCTGGTGTTGGTACTGCTGCTTGCGCATCGCCCTCCATGGGCAAAATTTTGCATGAATCGCTGACGGATGGTGCGCAGATGTTGCTGCTGGGTGCCATGCTGATCGGTATTTTGACGGGCCAGTCCGGTCAAACGGCAATGCAACCCTTCACGGGTGATTTGTTCAAGGGTATGCTGGCGTTTTTTCTACTCGACATGGGCCTGCTGGCTGCGCGCAACATGGGCGGGCTACGGGGCAAATCGTTTTGGCTGTTGACCTACGCGATCGTTGGCCCGCTGGTACACGCATCACTGGCCTTGCTGCTTGCGGTGCTGACCGGTATGACACCCGGCAACACGGCGCTGCTGATGGTGCTGGCGGCCAGTGCGTCGTACATTGCCGTACCCGCCGTGATTCGCCACGCGATTCCCGAGGCTAACCCCTCGCTTTACTTTGGCATGTCACTGGGGCTGACGTTTCCGTTCAATATTTTGCTGGGCATACCGCTGTATACAACCATTGCGCAGCGCATTTTGTAGGGTTATTGGGGTTAGAGCCCAATAACCCTGTAGGCCCTATTGACTGGAAAAGCGTTAACTCTGAATGGCTCTTCAAAACTACCGTGTGTACATCGCGCTGACCCTTGCGGCGATTGGCCTGCAAGTCTTCACAACGGCTGCCGAGGCGCGCCTCTACACCGGGGTTGTGACCCACGTCACTGATGGCGACACGTTCTGGGTACGCACATCAGCCCACGGCAAGCCGCGCAAGGTGCGCTTGCAGGGCATTGATGCGCCGGAGTCCTGCCAGGCCTGGGGCACACAGGCCACTGCCGCATTGACGCAGCGTGTGAAATTTAAAACCGTGCAGCTCAACACCCGCGCCAAGGACGACTATGGCCGCATGTTGGCCACTGTGACCCTGGATGGTGACGATGTGGGCCGCTGGATGGTGGTCAACGGCCACGCCTGGAGCTACCACTACCGCCGCAACCTCGGCCCCTATGCAACTGAAGAAACCCAGGCCAGGGCATCAGGCCGCGGCCTGTGGTCAAAGGCTGCCATTGAGCCGCGTGAGTTTCGCAAGCAACATGGCGCTTGCCAGCGCGCGGCAAGCCGCCGGCGCCTTGTGCGGCATTGAGGCCGCACAGTTCGGCCACCACAGCCGGGCGCGCTGTCGCACCACGTCAGCATTAAGTTGTCAGGCATCCAGTGCATCAGACACCTTTTGGGTTGCTGCGATTAAGTCCGCTACCAACCCTTCATCCACATCAAGCAGACCTTCGTATTCACCCAGGTTTCGCGTGTTGTGGCACTTGTCCAGCACGCGCCAGACATCGGGGCCCAGCCCCAGCGTGTGCGGCAAGACCTGAAAAACGATGTAGCGATTGCCAGAGCGGTAACCCTTGCGGCGCAATGCACTTAAGGCTAAAGCGTGGGCCGCGTTATAGGCGAGGTCGAAGCGGCTCTCTATGGCTAAGTCGAGGTTACGCGCATCTAGCAAGCGTGCTTTGTCAGTGCGCATTAACCCGTCGATCTCGTTGGCATCGGGTGCCTCGGCCTTTAGCGGTTTGCCTGCACCGCATAAGTTTTCAAGTGCTTGTGACATGCAGGCGCTCCTCGTTTCCGATCAGCCATATTTTGGGTTGCTGTAGAACGCGGGTAACAAAAGCGTTGTTCTTGGTTAAGCGCTTATTCAATTCCGCAGGCGTGTATAGCGTGGGGTTGACCTTGCGACCAAGTGTGGTGCTGGCCGTTTCGAGCGCGCCAAAAACATCTGCGTAGCCCAGGCTGGGGCTAACAATCAACACGTCTACGTCGCTGTGCGCTGTGTCTTGCTGTTTCGCAACTGAGCCATATACAAAGGCCACATCAATTTGCCCGGCCAGCGGCACCAATGCCGCCAGCAGTACATCCGCCAGCCCCATGGTTTTAAGAACCAAGCCGCGCAGTTCGGTAAACACGGGCGCGCTGGCATTGGCCTGGTAGTGCTTCTGGTTGCCCTGCTTGCGCATGGTAAGCAAGCCCGCCGCTGCCAAACCCGCAAGCTCTCGCTGCACAGCGCCCGTGCCCGAGCGTGCCAGCGCAATCACCTCATTGGCGTAAAAGCTGCGATCCGGCATACCAAACAGCACGGCCAGTACGCGCTGCCGCACTTTGGGAAATAAAGCGTCGGGCAAGCTGGTAGGCGCGGGGAGCCTTGATTGAATCGTACCCATAATGGGGTTTATTGTACCCAATTTGGGGTTTGTTAGCTTTAGTTGGCCTAGCGCCCCCACTCCAGCAGCAAATTATTGGCCGGCATGGCGTGTCTTGCCGACAGTTTTAGCCCCGCTTTGGCCGCTTGCGCCTCAACGTCTTCAAGGCGGCGAATGCCCCATGCCGGGTTGCGCTCGCGCAGGCTTTGGTCAAACGCCAGGTTGCCGGGTGATGTGGGTACGGCGCTCTCAAAATACGGGCCATAGGTGATGAGCTTGCCGCCGTGCGCGAGGTGCTGCGCGCTACCGCGCATCAGCGCCGCACAGGTAGCCCATGGCGCGATGTGCAGCATGTTGGCGCAGTAGATCAAGTCAAAGCGCTGGTCGGCTGGCAACCAGCTTGATGCCATCACATCGAGCAGCACGGGCGCACGTACATTGCGCACGGCTTGCGCTAGAGCCCAAGCGTTGATCGACTCAAACCCGTCTGCCTGCGCATCACTGGGCTGCCAGTTCCAGCCTGGCAAGCTAGAGGCAAACCACGCCACATGCTGGCCAGTGCCTGATGCAATCTCTAACGCGTTGCCGCGCTCGGCCAGCACCTGCACCAGCACATCAAGAATGGCTTGCTTGTTGCGGTCAGCAGCGGGGCTGTAGTCGGGTTGGGGCATGGGCTATTTTGCGCTTGCGGCAGCATCAACCAATAGGGTTGATCTTGTCGATCCTGTCACTGGCATCGCACCAGCGCCCCGGCATCAGGCCGTCGATTGAAAATGGCCCCACCGCAGCGCGAATCAGCCGCAGCGTTGGAAAGCCCAGCGCCGCCGTCATGCGCCGCACCTGGCGGTTGCGGCCTTCACGAATCACCAGTTCCAGCCAGGATGTCGGCAGCATTTGCCGCACACGGATGGGCGGCACGCGTTGCCACAGCGCAGGCGGCTCTTGCATACGCTCTGCACGCGCCGGCAGCGTCAGCCCGTCATTGAGCTGCACGCCCCCGCGCAGGGCGGCCAGCGCGGCGTCGTCAAGTACACCTTCAAGCTGCACCCAATAGGTCTTTTCCATCTTGAAGCGCGGGTCGGCAATGCGCGCCTGCAACTTGCCGTCGTTTGTCAGCAGCAGCAGGCCTTCACTGTCGGCATCGAGCCGGCCGGCCACATACACGTCGGGAATGTCAATGAACTCCGTGAGCCCACGCCAACGCCCTTCAGGCGTGAACTGGCTCAGCACGCCATAAGGCTTGTTGAAGAGAATCAGGCGGGACGGTTGGGATGCTTGCACGGTGATAAAAATAGGCCATTGCCCCTTATGCAGTAAGCGCAAGAAGCTATTAAAAGAGTAGCGAAATTCCCGGCACTGGTAGCTGGGCGGACTTCAGCAGCCTAACTGCTCAGCCAAGGCCAGCAAGTCTTTGGCGTGCCAGGTGTTGGCGGGGTCGGCTGAGATGTCCTTGGGCTGCCCCGCGCCGAACTCGGTCGGCCGCTCGATGTAGGCGGTCTGCAGGCCGCAGGCGCGTGCGGCGGCCAGATCGTCTTGGTGGGCGGCCACCAGCATCACTTCTGCGGGCGGCAGGTCAAACACTCTGGCCACGCCCAAGTAGGTGGCCGGGTCGGGCTTGTAGGCCCGAAAGACCTCGGCCGACAAAATGCAGTCCCACGGTAGGCCCGCACGTTTGGCCATGTTGCTGAGCAGGCCGATGTTGCCGTTCGAAAGCGTGCAGATCGTGTGGCGCGTTTTGAGCCGCGTCAGGCCGGCCAGCACATCGGGCCACGGGTCCAGCCGGTGCCAGGCCTTGTTCAAGTGCTGCTTTTGCGCCTCGGTCAAACCGGCCAAACCGAATTGCGCCAGGATGCCGTCCAGAATCAGCCGGTGCAAATCGTCAATCAGCGTCCAGCCCAGCTCGCCGGACATCACCTGGCGCATCGCGGGCCGGTAGCCGGCGCGCCAGGCCAACGCGAACTCGCCGCCGTTCACGCCCGGATGCAGGGCCTGCACTTCTCGCGCAATGCCGCTGTGCCAGTCCACCACGGTACCAAAAATATCAAATGCCAGCACCTGGGCGCGAAGGGGTGAGGAGGGTGTTTTCATTTGCGCATTATCAATAGTTCGGGACTCAAGCCGGCAGAGCCTCGCCCCAGTAATGGAAGGTGAAGGGCCGCGGACCGGGCAGGTAGCGCGTGTGTAAATCGGTCAGGCGAAAGCCGGCCTCTTGCAGCAGCGCCGGAATGTCGCGCCCCAGGTGGCAGCCCCCGGCTACTCTGCCCCACAGCGGTTGCAGCCGATCCTGCCAGCGCCGCACCGATGCATCGGGCGCGCGGCCATGCTCGCAAAACAGCAGCCGCCCGCCGGGCGCGAGCACGCGGCGCATTTCCCGGAGCGCGGCCAGTGCGTCGGGGATGCTGCACAACGTGTAGGTAATCAGCACCGTGTCAAAGCTCGCGTCGGGCAGCGGAATCTGCTCGGCCGACAGACCTACCAGCTCCACGTCCAGCCCCGTCTGCGCGATGCGCTCGCGCGCCAGCGGATGCATTTGCAGGGCCGGGTCCAGCCCCGTGATTTTGGTCACGCGGGTCTTGTCGTAGTAGCGCATGTTGAGCCCCGTGCCAATGCCCACCTCCAGCACGCGCCCCTGCGCCAGCGGCACCACAAGCTGGCGCTGCCGGCTGATCATCGGCAGGCCACACGCAAAGTCCAGCGCCGGGGGCAGGATGTAGCGCTCGTACCAGGAGGGGTTCATATTTAGTTAGAGCGCACCAAGTGCTGCGCCTGCATATAGGCACGCAAAACGGCGTTGATGTGGGTTTGGTAGCGGCTGCCTTCGCTTTTGAAGTAATCTAAAACGTCTTCGTCGAGCTTGATGCTGATAGGTTTTTTGACCGGTTGCGCAGCCAAGCTGCCTTCACGCGCAGCGCGTAAAAACCATTCATCACCCAGCTCGGGCACGTCACTGTAATTGATCGCGTGGGCGTCAGCCTTGGCGACACGTTGCCGTAAGGCCTTGGTCTGCGCTGCACTTAACGGCGTAGCGTCAAGTGTGAAGCGCGTTGTAGCGGTTTTTTTCTCGCTCATTTGCTTTCCTTGCAGAGATAAGCCGAATCGCGTCGGCGCGCTGGGTGTAGACCACCACCCATACCCTGTCTAGAATCTGCCCGACGCAGATACGGCGGTCTTCACCGTAATCTTTGCGCAGGTCGGGTAAATCAAACCGGCGCGGGTCTAAAAACACGTAAGCCGCATCAGTCAAGTCAATGCCGTGTTTGCGCAAATTACTGGTTTGCTTGGCGGCATCAAACTCAAAATTCATGACGATAGTATATACCGATGTCGGAAAATTTGCATAAAATTTATGCTACTTTCACCCGGCGCTTCGGTTTGGCTTTTTCCGTGGGCAGCAGGCTGGTGTAGCGCTGGTACAGCTCAAACAAATAGGCCACGCGCTCGGCATCGTTCTTCCAGGTTTTTTTGCCACCGCTCAGGGCGTAGGCCGCGTCCACGGCGGCGTCGAGTTTTTGGTGGGCTTTGACGAGGGCGGGCGGCATGGTGAGCGGGTCGTACAGGTCGGCCAGCGATGCACCGGGGAACTGGGCGCGGGTGTCGAGCACGGCTTGTGCGGCGGCTTCGATAGCAGCTTGCGTTTTATGGACGGGGGTTGCAGGCTGATTTGACTCTGAACTGTGCGGCAGGTCGGGCCAGGGGAAGTTGTTGTAGACGATGTCTTTGGAGTAGCGGTAGCGGCTTTCAAGTCGACCACAGGTGGTGCGAATCCATGCGTTGTGCATGGTGCTGGAGAGAACGCCAAAGTGGTACATCTTGGCTCCCGGTGCGATCTTGACCAGGTTGCTGCACAGCGTGGATGGTTGCTCAAATCCGAAGGGTATGAAGGCGCGTCGCTCGGAAGAAACTTCCGGCAACACCAGGTACGGCGTGTTGGGCATGTTTTCGACATGAAACCGCGTGGGTGTGGCCGCCAGCTTTTGCGTGGGTGGGCTCTTACTGGCGAGGCGTGAAGCTTTAACCGCTTGCACTCGCTTCATCGCCTCGGGCATGGCGCGTAGTTCAGCGGGCGGGCAGTCGCCCAGCCACAGGCACCAGCGTTCGTAGCCATTCAAGAATTCGATAGCGCCCAACCAGCGGCGAAACCATTTTGCGCTGGCAGGCTCAAGGGCAATGAAGACATCGCGTTCTTCGGTGGTGAACAGATAGTTTCCGTCGTCGATGGGCTTGTTGCCGATGCCGATTTCAGGCACGGCACAAATTGGGGACGACCGGCGCGGTAGCACCACGTCCAGCGCGTCCACCAGATACGGGTTGATGTTGGTGGCAGGCACCGCGTGCGGTTCACCGCGAATATTGTCGTACTCGTAAATCACCTTGCCGGGCCGGTCATCTAATCCGAAGCCAACAATCACGCAATGCACCGCGGCCTTGCCGCGCGCTTCATTGCTCCAACTAAATGTGCGGTGTGCAAACTGAATATGCACGCCCTGCGCCAGCAGCCAGCCCCACAGGACACCCACCTGTTCGCCCTGCGTGATGCTGTTGGTGGAGACGAAGGCGCAGCGAACCGAACGTCCAGCGTCAACACGAGAGGCGAGTGTGGGGTATCCGCCGGGCGCGATTTCAAAAACCGAAGGTTCATGAGCGCCCGGCGGATACCCCGCGATCACCGCCACCCCGCTACGAAGGTAACGCGCCGCCTTCACATACCAAGCCGCCACAAAGTCCAGCAAGCCAGCGTTATCAATGCCCGCAAACACCAGCCGCGTATCGTCGCGTTGCGCATCATCCATGAACTTGGCGCCGACAAACGGCGGATTCCCCAGAACAAAGCTGCAGCGCTCGGCCGGCAACACCTCGTTCCAGTCCAGCCGCAGCGCATTGCCATGCACCACATGCGGCGTGGTGCGCAGCGGAATGCGGGCAAAGTACAGGCCAAACTCCTCGCTCACCCGCAGGTTCATCTGGTGGTCCATCAGCCACAGGGCGACCTGCGCAATCTGCGCCGGAAACTCTTCGATCTCAATGCCGTAAAACTGATCGACGTTGATGCCAATCAGCTGGTGCACGTCCACGCTCTGCTGGCCGGCGGTGTTGCTGGCGCGCAGCACTTCCAGCTCCAGCAGGCGCAGCTCGCGGTAGCTGATGACCAGAAAATTTCCGCAGCCGCAGGCCGGATCAAAAAACGTCAGCGTTCGCAGCTTTTTGTGAAATTCAAACAGCTTGTTTTTATTGCTTTTGACCTTGGCAAACTCGGCCCACAGCTCGTCCAGAAACAGCGGCTTGATGAGCTTGAGGATGTTTTCCTCGCTGGTGTAGTGCGCGCCCAGATTGCGCCGCGCCTTGTCATCCATGATGCTCTGAAACAGGCTGCCGAAAATGGCCGGGCTGATGGCCGACCAGTCGAGCGCGCAGGCATCGAGCAGCGCCTCGCGCATGGCGGCGTTGAAGTCGGCCATGGGCAAGGGCTCGTCAAACAGCTTGCCGTTGACATACGGGAAGGCGGCCACTTGCTCGTCGAGCGCCTTGCTGCGTTTGTTCTCATGGTTGCCAACGCTGCCCGCGCCGTCGGCGGTGTTCAGGATCTGGAACAGTTGCCCCAGCCGCGAACCCAGGTCCGAGCCATCGGCTGCGGTGCGCTCCTCAATGAAAGCGCGAAACGCCTGCGCCGGCTGAAAGATGCCGGTGTCGTCGGCAAACAGGCAAAACAGCAGCCGCACCAGCAACACTTCAAGCGGGTGGCCGGTGTAGCCGCTGGCCTTGAGCGCGTCATGCAGGCGGCCCATGCGCTCGGCGGCCTTGATGTTGACCGGGTTCTGCGGCTGGATGGTCTGCGTCTTGTAGCCCGCGACAAAGCCAAAGAGTTTGATATTTTTGTGCAAATCTTTGAGTTCAAACTCAATCGTTTCGCCGGTGGTGAGCCGGTGTACCCGAAAGCGCGCAAAGTCGCACACGATGACGATTTGCGGCAGGTCGCGCTCGGCAATGCCGGGAAAATATGACAGTGCCTGCGCGAGCGCGGTGTCCAGATTTTTGCCGCGCGACTTTTGCTCCACCAGCAACATACCGGGCCAGAACAGATCGACAAAACCATCGGTTTTGGCCCTTAGTCCGTTTAGGCCTGGCAGTTTTTTGACCGCATGCTCAAACGTGGCCACGCGCTTGTCGGTGATGCCGAAGATCTCGAAGAAGTCGATCCAGAACGGCTTGCCCTGGCTGTCTTCATTGGCCGCGTCAGCCCAGGTGCGGCTGAAGGTGAGGGCGCGGGATTTGATTTCGTTCCAGGAGAGGGGCATGGGTAGGTTCTGGATTAAATCGGGCTGCCCGGCTCAAAGGTAACAGGCTATGCATCTGTGTGAACTACAGAGAGTTCGTGGACTTTTGCTGGTGAAATCTCCAGCCCGTTGGGCCAGCACAGGGCGCCGGCATCAATGAAAAATCGGGAGAAGTAAGAAGCGTCCCGCAGTTTGTCCAATAACGGACCCGAGCGCTTGGCAAGGTACGAAGCCGCATCGAACACACCTTGCGTGTGATCGCTGAAGTCAATTTCCAGTTTGAAAGTATCAACCAAGCGGGCATTGAGCACTTTAATCACGGTCAGCTCCTTGAATGCGGTCCAGCGGTTCAAAGCGCTGGGCGTGTTGCCAATTGTCTTGCAGTTCGGCCTGATGCACCAGACACCATTCTTTCACGATGGTGGCCACTTTGCGCGGAAGGCTGCCCTCGCTCACTTCTCCACTGGAAATTTCAACCAAAGCTTCGAAACCTTGGTACTCCACATGGATGTGTGGCGGCGGATGGTCGTCGTGCCACATACGAACGATGATTCCGAAAAAGATGGCGAGGGTTGGCATATCGGCAAGTTTACAGTTGCGGGAAAATCACCTATTCTGCCCACTACTTGGCAGCTTCAGTGCGCGGGGTTTTGGGTTTGGTGAATGGCACTTTCACACCAAACGCATCCGCCAGTTTTTGCGCTTGCTGGGCTGACTGCTCCAAGGCTTTTTGAAGCGCTTTGGGGGTGGGTGTTAGCCGACTTGTTTTTGCAATTTTTGCCATATGGTTTTATCGTTGATTCGCAATTGGTTTTCCCAATGAGAGGCTACTTGCTCTGCACTTGACGATGTGGAATTATCGAACAACGTCCATTCGTCGGCGATTGGCGCATAGAGTGTAAAAAAGTTGTTCAGGCTGCGCACAAAGCGCCGCTTGACCACATCGCTGGGTACATGATGACCACCCAGCGCCACGCGCAACTTGACCCGTCGTACCGCAAGCTGCGCATTGGTCAGCGCGAAGTAGTAAATGGCAACCGAGTAACCCTGTGCTTTCAGTGAACGTAAAAATGGTGCAAAGGTACGGCTCGAAAGCGTGGATTCAAAAGCAAAGTCTGCACCTGCGTCACCCAGTTGCCGCAAGCGCTTGAGCATGATGCGGCCCGCTTCAAAGTTCACAGCATCGGTATTGCGCCCCGACAGCCCGCGCGCGATGTAGTCGGCGTTGACAAAGGTTTCAAGTCCAAGCGCGGCAAGGATGGCATCAGCGTGTGTTGATTTGCCTGCACCGTTAGGGCCTGCAAAGATGACGACGCGTGAGCGTTTTGCTTTGGTTGTCATCGTTCAAGCGATGCTCTTACGTTTAGGCTTTTCCGGATAAAAATTCGTCTGTATTGGCGGCACGACTCGGGATTTAATTGGAGTCTGACCCCGAATATTCTGACCCCGAATATTCCTCTGGTATGCGCACCTCTTTCAACAAGGTATGAAATAGAAGTGCCTCACCTGATGTCCCTGGAGGGAAGTTGTCGACCATAAACAAGTCGTCTTTCATTGAGGTACGTTCGAGCACACTCATAAATTGCTCAGTGGAGGGGACGCCACCGGGCGATGTCAAAAATAAGTAAATAGGGCGGAGCAAACGCATCAGGGCTCTATACCCATTCGTTTTGTTTAAGACAATCCCAGTCCCATCAGAACCCCACGCGACTGGCCACTTCTTCTGAATCGCCGCAAAGTAGTTCCACATTACGTCAAGGATCAAGAGGTCCTTTTCATCAATGAACATATTCCGGAAAATTAGTTCCTGTTCAATCTTTCCATACAGTTTGGAAGGTGTTTTGCCCTTCAAGTAAAGTTCGCGATCAGCCACCACATCTCGGCTAACGTAAGTAAGCAGACCTTCAACAACTGTGGCTTGAGTCAGAGTTTCTCCTACGCGACCGGGGGTTGCGTGACCAAGTCGTTTAATTTTCTTGAAGAATGGACTGTCTTTACCTTGATCGAGCGCAACCGCAATGTTGTGGCATGTTTTTTGCGGGCTGCGTGTCTTTGCCAGGTCGAAAAGGTCGTAAACAAGGCTTTTACTAACCTTGGTCTGCGTCAAGTTCACAGTTGAAAAAAGATATGCCTGATCTTCAATATCGACATCAACGAAAACACTCACGTTCACTTCGAAGATCTCACCGGTGAAGCTCTTAAGCCCTTCGATTCTGTGTTGCCCGTCAAGCACTCGGCCAATTTGGATTTCGTATACAGCGCGATCCTCCGGACTTTCTGTTTCCGGAATGTAGTTCTTTAGGGTAAGGGTATTTCGATCTGGGTTGAATTCGGCGCATCGACCTTCTATAGCAACAATTACAGCTGACGGGAAGCACGCATCTCGCGTGTTTGCATATGTGGCGATCTCTGCAACGCGTTTACGGTTTAACGGTCTTTGGATGCCAAGGTACGTTTCAAATGGTCTTTCACCAACCATTCTTCGGACATCAGCGCTTGTGATTTGAATCAATAGATTTGCAGGGATTGAAACAACAAAAAATGTTCCAAGAGGTTGACGGACTGGGATGCATGGAACTTCCATGCTCCAAGGTTGTTCCGATGATGTGGATGTAGTTGTCATTGTTAACCCCCCTGGCGATGCGCAGCAGCTTGATCTAGAAAGTTCTTCGTATCTGCATGCCGCACCTCATTTGGAGACGTGCCCCTAGATTTGTTATAGAGAATAGTTAAGTAGCGCAACACGACGGCGGTAGCTGCTATGGATGGTCTGAATAACTCACCGCCACGTCGAGTAGGGGGTCGATATTTTTCAAATGACGAGATTTCACGCGCAAGCTCCAGAAATCCGACCGTTTTTACCGCCCACTCGGGCCTTTTTCACCACTT
>Ga0209702_10002007_pt1 | contig 36882 bp, 33 predicted proteins | sample FRY01_FD_187210 | JGI IMG/M metagenome (GOLD analysis project Ga0209702, IMG submission 187210) | Freshwater microbial communities from Lake Fryxell liftoff mats and glacier meltwater in Antarctica - FRY-01 (SPAdes) (version 2) | ecosystem: Environmental > Aquatic > Freshwater > Ice > Glacier...
ACCAGCCAGGCGGTCGGCTGCGCAGCCATGGCGGGCACTCCCACCCGCTGCACGGCGGCGGTATAACCGGTGACCTGCTTGACCGGCCATGCTGCCGTCCCCCCAACAGCGGCCAGGATGATCACGGCAAACGCGATCCAGCGCCCCTGGCGCAGCCGAGCAGCGAGCGTGTCGGCAGCGATCACTGCTGCGATCAGTAGGGTGGGCAGCATCGGCAGCAGATAGCGGGCACTGTAACCGGCGGGAACGAACAGGCTGATGGCCATTGTCCCCACCAGCAGTCCGATCAAGCTGGCGGCAAGCGGCGCTGGTGCGGCGGCACGGCAACAGGACCGCAACATCAATCCCAGCCCAAGCATGACGCAGGCCAGCAGCGGCCAGCCCAGGACGTCAGGGAAGGTGAGCGCGTAGTAACGGGCGGCTTCGAGTGCGTAGTCGCCCACCGATTGTTTCACCATGCCTTCCGCCGTGATGCGTGTGGAGTAAACCATCCACGGTCCTGCGAGCAGGACGACGGGTAGGGCGGACAGCCACCAAGATAGCTGCTTGAGGAGAAGCCAGCGTCTGCACAACAGCGTCGTCACCGGGGGCACCAAACACAGCGCGAGCGCGGAGCCTTTGGTCAGGATAGCCAGTGCCGCCAGCAGGCCAAAGGCCAGCGCACGTCGGTTGGTCGGGCGGCACAGGTAGTCGGACCATGCCATGGTGGCGACCAGACACAGCGCGCTGAGCATGAAGTCGGCCATGACCAGTTCGGTTTGCTTCAGGGTGAACGGCAGCACCGCAGTCAGCATCCCCGCCGCCAGCGCCGCCGCCACCGGCAGCAGGCGCGCAGCGACACGATAAGTCAGCGCGCCAAAGACAGCGGCAAGCACCGCCTGCAAAACGAACAGACTTGTAATGCTGGCGCAGGGCAGCAGCCAGACACCGGCGAGCAGGTAGAAACCCGGGGGGTAGTGCCCCAGCGCCACTTTGGGAAATGCGGCGTAATAATTTTGCGCGAAGGTCAGCGGCGACTGCTGCCAGCCGCCGGCGAGGTAGTCGCGCAGCATCAGGCTGGTCACCGCGTGGGCCGCTTCATCCGGGTCGCCGCCGAGATCCGACGTCCACGCGCCATGCATGGCTTGAAAGCAGAGATGAAACACCAGCAACGCGATGAACAAGAACCAAGTGGTCCGGCGGCGGCAACACGCCCCTCCGGGCGGCAAACAGGCAGGGGCGGCATTCATGTCATGGGTTTTTGTGCCAGCACGAGATATTGCCCGCCAAGCGGCAGCTTGCAGAGCCAGGGTTCCAGTTTTCGCAGAGCTGCAAGCGGACCGGGGAAGACGAAGCAGGCGTCGGTTGCCAGGATGTGGAAGCCGGCCGCACGCAGCAGCTTCCGCGCTTGAAACGGGAAGAGCATCTGGGCATCTGCATCAAACGGCACGCGGCTCATCAGGAAGTGGACGATGGGGTTCCAACGGTTGTTTTCCCAGAAGGCAAACAGGCCGCCGGGCTTGAGCGCACGCCAGACCAACTGAACTGCCGCTGCGCGCTGCTCCGGGGGGATGTGATGAAACACACCATTGGTGAAGGCCAGATCGACGCTCTCGTCGGCAATGCTGTCCGCATCATGCGTGAAACGCGCCTCGGGCCAGGCGACCTCGCGTCCGGCGCGCCCGACGGAGGCGGCGGAGGGGTCAAAACCGACGTAGGAACGAATGCCGAGTCCTGCACGTAGGAATGTGGCCGCCGTGCCCGTGCCGCAGCCGAAATCGAGGCAGGAAGCAGCTACGATGCCGCGCCGCTGCATTTGCCGGCGCAGCCATTCCACGCGGCCCTCGGCGAAGAAATCCTTGCCTTCGCCGGTGAGCGCCAGCCCGCGCTGGAGCGCTTCTTCATAGTTCGCCGCGTAGGCGTCGAACTCGGCTGGGGTGGGGGCATCGGGCATGTGAGGGCCGGCACCTTGTTCCGTGCCTGTGACATGGCAACTGATTCGGCATGCGGTATCGATTTTTGGCACGAAACCGCCTACGGGTTGACCTGCGGCGGGCACGGTGCGAAGGAGCGCGGGTTTTGGCGGCCCAAACGTTCGCCCGCACCGTCCTCCGCATGAAAGATCTTATCGAAAATCGTCGCCGCATCACCTTGCTCAGCAAGGCCAAACTCGCGTGGCTGATCGTCAGCGAGAATGGCCTGCTGTGGTGCGCAGCCTTTGGCGTGTACTACATCAACAGCTCGATCGCGCAGAAGGCTTTTCAGTTCATGGACCATCGGCGGCGCCAGACGGGCGTGCCGGGCATGAACAGCCCGGCGCTGAACAAGGCGATCTGGGAAGCCTGGGACTGGAGCGCCGGCGGTGAGGAATGGAGCCCGTCGGCGGAGTGGAAGGCCGCCGTGATCAAGTGCGTGCTGGAAAAGGAAGTGCCTACCGGGACCGCGGTGCTGGAGATCGGCCCGGGCGGCGGCCGCTGGACCGGGCCGCTGATCGCCCGTGCCGGGAAGTACATCGGCATCGACATTTCGGCGTCCTGTGTGGACGTCTGCCGCGCCAAGTTCGCTGCGGAATCGAAGGCGTCCTTCGCGGTCGGCTCCGGCGTGGATCTGCAGGGCGTGGCGGATCGCTCGATCGACGTGCTGTGGAGCTTCGACGTCTTCGTTCACATCAATCAGCGCGAGGTCGAGAAGTATGCGGATGAGTTCAAGCGCGTGTTCAAACTGGGCGCGGTCGGCATCATTCACCACGGCAGCGTCGGCGGTGCCATGGGCGGCTGGCGCAGCAACATCACCCACGACAGCATGCTGCGACTGCTGAAGGATCGCGGCTTCGAAATCGTCGCCTCGTTCAAGGAATGGCAGGACGCAGGTCACACCCATCAGGCGGGGCTCTATCAGGACGTGATCACCGTCTTCAGGCTGCCCTCATGAGCGTGGCAACGCGGCGCTGGCTCAGGGCGGCTTGACCAGCATCCCAAGTCGTTACGGCAACGCCTTTTTTCCGGCCGCCACGGCAGTGTAAAGCCGGTCGTATTTCTCCAGCATTCCCGCCATGGAAAACCGGGCATGGACATGCCCAGCAGCGGCGGCTCCCGTCTTCTGCAAATCGTCAGGTGACAATCCCGCAACCCGGTCCAGTGCAGCCGCCAGTCGTGCCACGGTAGAAAAGTCGCCAATCCAGCCATGCTCACCATCTTGGGCGACTTCTCGGACGCCGCAGGCCGCGTTGGCGAGCAGGGGCAGGCCGCAGGCCATGCCTTCGAGCGCCGCATTAGGCAGCCCTTCCTGATCAGAGGCAATCACCAGCACATCCATCGCTTGATACCAGGGTGCGGGGTCCTGCTGCAGTCCCGCCCAGTGGATTCTGTTTTTGGCGGGACTTGCGGCGATTCGTGCCAAAACGTTTTCTTGCTCGATCCCGCCATCACCCAGCAGCAGCAGCCGGAGGTCGGGGCGGCGGGCAGTCGCGCGTTCAAACGCCTCAATCAGCGCCCCATGCCGCTTGGCCGTGGCGAAGCGTGCCACCTTCCCCAGCAAGAGTCCGTCTTCCGGCAGCCCCAGTCGCCGCCGGAGTTCCTGTTTGCTGCATGGGGAAGGCTGGAACCGTTCCCCATCCACCCCGTTCGTCAGCGTGAACATGTGGGGATGCCGCAGCCGGAGACACCGCAGTTGATCCATCTGCTGTGATGACACCGTGAACACGCATTGCGCCGCACGGTACAGCAGCCACCGCTGCCACAGCCGCCGCCGCTCCAGCTCCCAGTCATGGAGAATGATGTGCTCCGAATGCACGATGCGCGGCCGCCTAGCGCATCCGCGCGCCAGCGCCGCATAAATCAGCCCACCTAAGTGATGCGTATGCACCACATCATAGGCTCCAGTTTTCAGCAGGTTGCGCAATGCTCGCACTGCCTGCCACGAAAACCCGGACGGTTTCTCCAACGCCACCACCCGCACTTCTGGCCGCAATCTCCTGGCAAAAGGCCCGCTTCCGCTAAGACAGCACACCGTCACCTTAAATCGCGCCGGGTCCAACCGGTTGCACACCTCCACCACGATGTTCTCCATCCCCCCGGCATTCAGGCTATCTACAATTTGGAGGAGGCTGGCGTTGCGGGTCATTGATAATCTTCGTTTCCTCGTTCCGATGCATAAAGATGCAAGAGCCATCAGTGACATGACAGTAATAAAAGCAACAACAGCATCAGTTTTCTTGCTGCCCTCGGCTTCGTCCTTTAATTGCATTTCATGCTCGGCAACATTTTCATCCCAGCCCACCAGCACTTCCCTGCAAACAGCGTCACCGCTCAATTGCAACGGAATTTTTTCAGCCTGGTGCAAGGAAAGCTTGCGGCATTCCAGAATTTTCAGTCATAGCATTCCGCCCCTAAAATTCCATCATGGTTTCCGTCCTCATTCCATGTTTTAACTACGCCCGGTTTCTTGCTGACGCACTCGAAAGTGCGCTGCGGCAGTCTCGTCCGGATTTGCCGGTCGAGGTGCTCGTCATTGATGACGGTTCGACGGATGACACCGCCGCCGTCGCCGCCCTGTTCGGTGCGCGCATTCGCTACCTCCGCCAGCCCAATGCCGGCCTCTCCGCCGCTCGCAACACCGGTATGCGCGAGGCCGCCAACGACCTTGTGGTCTTCCTCGACGCCGATGACATGCTGGCTCCAGATGCCGTGCTGCATCTGCTTGCTTGCCGGCAGCGCGCCGTGCGCCCGCCCGCGGTCCTCGCTGGTCGCGACCGTGCCATTGACCTGAAGGGAAAACCCATGAGTGACACCATTCCTGCAACCGGGACGCTGGTTCCCATCTCTGCGCGCAGGCTCGTTTTACGCAATCGCTTTGCCCCAGGCGTTCTCGCGGACCGCAGGGTGCTGCTGGCACTGGGCGGCTTCGACACTTCCCTGCAAGCCTCCGAGGACCGCGATATGTGGATCCGTGTCGCCACTCAGCACCCGGTCGCCCTGCTGGATCGCGTCGTGCTGTTGAAGCGGGATCATGGGGCCAATATGTCGCGTGCAGCGGCCAGGCAGACCGCCTGCATCCAGCAGGTGCTGGCCAAGGCATTTTCCAATCCCGCACTTCACCTCAGTGCTGCCGACCGCCGCCTCGCCCACGCGGTGTGCTGGTATCAATCCGCCCTGATGTATGCCGACGCTGCCGACCGCCCGCTGGCCATCCGCCAGATGCTCCGCTCCCTGTTGCAGTCGCCCCTGGCCCCTTGGCGTGACGACGCTATTCCGCACTTCAGCAGGCTGCGCGGCCTTGGCGGCCTGACCCTCGCCGTCCTCCGGGCTGGGTGGGGTAGTCGGCGGGGCCCGCCGTTGTGAATGGCACGCGCAGTTGTCGCAAATGCACCAGCGCCCCCCAATTTAGCAGTTGCTTTCTGCGCGCATCGTTTAGAATTGGCTAAACGAACAAATGTCCGCTGAGATCTCACCCCCACGCCCTTGGATGGAGGAAAAACGTCGCTTCATCGAAGCCGGCGGTAACACCACCCACGCCTTCGGCTTGGGGCGGCTCATTGGGCGCGTTTATGCCTTGATCTATCTCTCCCCCGCCGCAGTGCCGCTGGAGGAAATCGCCACCCAGTTGGCCATCAGCAAGGCCAGTGCCAGCATCGTCTTGCGCCAGTTAGCCAGCCTTCACGCCGTCCGGCTTGAGGTCCGGCCGACCGACCGCCGGGATTTTTATCAGGCCGAGACGAACTTTAGCACCATTTTGAACCACGGCCTCCTGCCCGGCATCCGCAAAAAACTCCACTCCGCCGGTGTCCAGATCCAGCGCACCCTCGCGGCTGACCCGGCGAATCCGTCAGCAGTTGCAGCTTCAGTTTACACGCGTGACCAGCAGGCTGAAATCCGCCGCCGATTGAAATCCGCCCAGACCCTCCATCGCCGCCTGGACCGCCTTCTAGCCAGCAAGCTCCTCGCCCGCTTCCTCTAGTCTTTTTCTCCCCGCCCATGGTGGGACCCCAGCCATCTTTGTTCACTGCATCAATCGCCACCCCATGGCGACCACGGGCGGCAGCGTGTTTTGAAAAGCTGAAAAGCTGAAACCTGAGGGTTATGGACTAAAGAAAAGCGGCGATGCGGCAGCGAACGAAGGGCTTTGCTAGTCAAGTCGTGAGGTTCTACCTCAGCTTGGATAAGTCGCGCGAAGAGATTCGCATCCTTGGCCGCCAGCTTCTGCGATCTGGCACTTCGGTTGCGGCCAATTATCGGGAGGCATCCCGTGCTAGGAGTGATGCGGAATTCGTTGCGAAGATCGAACTCTGCACCCAAGAAGCCGACGAAAGCCAGCTTTGGCTCGAACTTTTCGAGGACGACTGCGGGATCGCCCCCGCTCAGGTCCGTCCCATCTGGAACGAAGCCGATGAACTGATCGCCATCTTCACCACCATGGCCAAGAATACGAAACAAAAGAAAAGCTGACCCCCAGCCTCAAGTCTCCGGTCTCCGGTCTCAAGTCTCCGGTCTTCCGCCTTTCAGTTAGTTTCAGCTTCCCCAAAAAATGCTCCCCTCCTCCGAATCTGAAATCTCTTGGGACCTGATCATCGAGCCTAAATCCGGCTGGTTTGACCTTCACCTGAGCGACCTTTGGCGCTACCGCGACCTGCTGTGGATGTTCGTTCGCCGGGACTTCGTCGCCGTTTACAAGCAGACCATCCTCGGGCCGCTCTGGTTCTTCATCCAGCCACTGCTCACCACGCTCGTGTTCACCGTCATCTTCAGTGGGGTGGCCAAACTTTCCACCGATGGCCTGCCGCCCGTCCTGTTCTATCTCGCCGGCACCACCCCGTGGAACTACTTTGCCACCTGCCTCACCAAGACCTCCACCACCTTCAAGGACAACGCCAATTTGTTCGGCAAGGTCTATTTCCCTCGGCTCATCACCCCGCTGTCCATCGTGGTCTCCACCCTCATCCAGTTTGTCATTCAGTTTGCCACCCTGGTCATCGCCCTCGGCTGGTATCTGTGGCAGGGCGCAGCGGTTCACCCGGACTGGCTGGGCGTGTTCATCGGTACCCCGCTGCTCATCCTCATGCTCGGCGGCCTCGGCCTCGGCTTCGGCATCATCATCTCCTCCCTCACCACCAAATACCGCGACCTCGCCTTTCTCGTCACCTTTGGGATTCAGCTCGCCATGTACGCCACCCCGGTGGTCTATCCGCTTTCCACGGTCCCGGAAAAATACCGTGGCTGGCTGGAACTTAATCCCATGACCGGTGTCATCGAGGCCTTTCGCACCCTCTACCTCGGTGCCGGCTCCTTCTCCTGGCCCCTCCTCGGCTACTCCGCCGCCGTCACCGCCACTGTCCTCGCCCTCGGCATTGTGATCTTCAACCGGGTGGAAAAGACCTTCATGGACACGGTGTGAGGAAAAGCTGGTAGCTGAAAAACTGAAACCTGAAACCTGAAACCTAAAACCGGAGGGTTATGGACGAAAGAAAAGCGGCGATGCGGCAGCGAACGAAGGGCTTTGCTAGTCAAGTCGTGAGGTTCTACCTCAGCTTGGATAAGTCGCGCGAAGAAATTCGCATCCTTGGCCGCCAGCTTCTGCGATCTGGCACTTCGGTTGCGGCCAATTATCGGGAGGCATCCCGTGCCAGGAGTGCTGCGGAATTCGTTGCGAAGATCGAACTCTGCACCCAAGAAGCCGACGAAAGCCAGCTTTGGCTCGAACTTTTCGAGGACGACTGCGGGATCGCCCCCGCTCAGGTCCGTCCCATCTGGAACGAAGCCGATGAACTGATCGCCATCTTCACCACCATGGCCAAGAATACGAAACAAAAGAAAAGCTGACCCTCCGGCCTCAAGTCTCCGGCCTCAAGTCTCCGGTCTCCGGTCTCAGGTCTCAGGTCTCCGGTCTCAGGTCTCCGGTCTCCGGTCTCCGGTCTCCGGTCTCAGGTCTCAGGTCTCAGGTCTCAGGTCTCAGGTCTCAGGTCTCAGGTCTCAGGTCTCAGGTCTCCGGTCTCAGGTCTCCGGTCTCAGGTCTCCGGTCTCCGGTCTCCGGTCTCCGCCCTCAAGTCCCCCTCATGTCCTCTCCCGTCATCCAGGTCGAAAACCTCTCCAAGCTCTACCGGCTTGGTGAAGTCAGCACCGGCACCATCTCGCACGACCTCAACCGCTGGTGGCACCGCGTCCGTGGCCGGGAAGATCCGTATGCCAAGATCGGGCAGGTCAACGACAGGACGAGGAAAAAAGCAGACGGAGAAAAAGCTGAAACGCTGAAATCCGCTCCAATTTCAGCATCTCCGCCTTCAGACATTTCAGCATTCCAGCATTCCAGCTTTTCAGCTTTTAATAGCGACTACGTTTACGCCCTCAAGGACATCAACTTCACCGTCAACCAGGGCGAGGTGCTCGGCATCATCGGCCGCAACGGTGCCGGTAAGAGCACCTTGTTGAAGATCCTTTCCCGCGTCACCGCCCCCACTTCTGGCCGCATCAAGGTAAAGGGCCGCATCGCCTCCCTGCTTGAGGTCGGCACTGGCTTCCACCCCGAACTCACCGGCCGGGAGAACATCTTCCTCAACGGGGCCATTCTCGGCATGAGGAAACATGAAATCACCCGCAAGCTCGACGAGATCGTCGATTTCTCCGGCTGCGCCGCCTATCTGGATACGCCCGTGAAGCGCTATTCCAGTGGGATGTATGTTCGTTTGGCTTTTGCGGTGGCCGCCCACCTTGAATCAGAGATTATGGTGATTGACGAAGTGCTGGCTGTCGGAGACGCTGAGTTTCAGAGTAAATGTATAGGCAAAATGAAGGGTGTGTCACAGGCAGGGCGCACTGTGCTCTTTGTCAGTCATAACCTGGCTGCCGTCCAGGCGCTAACCACATCCGCGATTGTTTTGGGGAAGGGAGGTTTGGAATTCGCGGGCGAGACTCCGCAAGCGGTCTCAGCGTATCTAAACCAGTCACGCCCGTCCTCTGGGAATGCCCCGTGCTTGATCGCGGGCGTCGGTAAACACGCTACGATCTTGCGTGTCGCAGTGCTCGATCGTGATACCAACCTGCCCAAATTGAACCATAAATCCAGGTCTCTTGTGATGGAGGTGGATGTCAGAGTGGACGGCCAGCCAGACTTATCGCTTGAAATTTTCCTCAAAGATCCCAATGGCCAAAGACTAGGTCTTTTTTCATTGCGGCAGTTTCATGGGAGCGGTCTGCCAAGAATCCCAGGCACTTATAGGGTCTTGCTTCATTTCGACGACCTGCTTCTGGCTTCTGGCCATTACAGCTTTGACATCACCACCTCGGTGGCCAATGTGAAATGGGATCATTATGTAGTGGATGCTGGTTCATTTGATGTTCTTTTTTCTGACCCCGGTGAAACAGGCTGGAATTTCCGATTTGATATGGGGTTCGGTGTTGTTTCACTTGTGCCTAGCCTTCACGAAACGAGAGAATTGTAGTTATTATGAATTTCCCTGGTTCAGTTTCATTTTTGTTTCCACATTGTATCCGATGGCGAGTCCGCCGTTATTTGGAGCGGCGTAAGCAAATTCGAATATGGCAGCCTCGCACTGAAAAAGTCCTCTTGGCCCGCGAGAATTCTGCATTGGAGAGGGTGCCGGATGCAGGTAAAGTGATCAACGGATTCCAGATCATGCACAATGGTATTCGAGTGGTTGAAGATTGTTACTACGGCCCAGGCATGACCGATTTGCTACGTCAGAACCGCGGCTGCCATGAGCCGCGCGAAGAGTTGCTGTTCTCCCAGTTGCTGAAAGGAATTGAACCTGGTTCGGCGATTGTGGAATTGGGAGCATTTTGGGGCTTTTACTCAATGTGGTTTCTGTCCTCCTGTGCGAAAGGGAAAGCCGTCTTGGTCGAACCCGATGAAGGTAATCTTGAAATTTGCCGCCGAAATTTCGTGGCGAATGGGCTACAGGGAGTTTTCATAAACGCGTCCATAGGCACTTGTTCGTTTAGGTGTAAGCGCAAAACGGTGGACGAAATTCTCGCTTCCGAGGGGCTATCCTCGGTGGCGATTCTTCACGTGGATATTCAGGGGGCGGAGTTTGAGATGCTTGATGGCGCTACAGAAAGTCTTCGGCAGGGTCGTATCAAGACAATTTTTCTGTCCACGCATTCAGCGGAACTTCACACCAGATGTTTAGAAAAAATTGCGTCCTTCGGGTTTAACATAAACGTTTCGGTTCCGCCGTCAGAAAGTTTTTCAGTGGACGGCTTCATTCTTGCCGATAGGCAATCGCAATTGCTAGATACGGCGATGATACCGCCGAGTGAGGAAACTTCGCCTTTGGCCCAACAAGTTAAGATATGCTAAAATTGATTCACCGAACTCGACGCATACTTGGGCGACTGGCAATGGGACGAGCGCCAGATTTTGTCGTTCGCTGGCGGGAGGCGAGGGACGCAAACGCCTGGGCGCAATTTGTGGCATCAGGCAAGGATGGCATTGTATGGCCAGTCGGCGCGGGAGCGAAATTACGATTGACGAAGGATCTCTTCCTTGCAGAGGGCATTGTGAAAGGCCAGTTTGAAATTGGTGAGAGGCGATTCTTGACGAAGGTTTTGCGTAAAGGGGATTGCTTCGTTGATGTGGGCGCTAATATTGGGTTGTTCACCGTTTTGGCTGGAAAACTCGTCGGACCTTCTGGCAAGGTGATTGCTTTGGAGCCGGCTCCCGCGACCCGACAAGTTCTGGAAAAACAGGTCTTACTTAATAGATTGAGAAATGTTGAGATAGTGCCTTTGGGGCTGTCAGATCGGAGGTGCGTTGAGCAATTGTGGTGTAGTCAGGACGGCAATGACGCGTTCAATAGTTTCGGCAAACCACTACAAGGTGAATTATATCAGCCGGTGGATGTCCCGACAACAACACTGGACGATCTTTGTCAGGAACTACTCGGTGGATTTGCTCCGCGGCTCATCAAGATTGACGTCGAAGGGTGGGAACCCAAGGTATTAGCGGGAGGGGGCGAAATCTTGAGATCATCGAGAGCACCTGACTTGCTTGTGGAGTTTTGTGAGGCAGCATTGCGAAATGCCTCCAGTTCATGTGAGCAATTGTTCGGCGCTCTGGAATCATTGGGTTATCGAATGTTTGAGGTCAACGGCTACCATGGATTGCTTACGCCGCTCGACCAGATCAAACCAATAGCCTACTGCAATGTGCTCGCCACAAAAGGACAGCCGCCATTTTCTCTCATGATGAGGAGTCTACCTCCACCTTGAGTTTAGAATTTGCACTAAGTGGGCCAAACGTCTTTGGATGCAGATCGCCCGCTTTGATTTGAGTAATTGTATGATTTCCATCTGCCTCCCCACGCTGAATGCCCGGCGCTTCCTCCCGGAGCGTATGGAGAGCATTCTGGCGCAGACGCGTGCGGATTGGGAGCTAATCGTTTGCGACAGCTACTCAGACGATGGCACTTGGGAGTACTTAAAACAGTTTGAATCCGATCCGCGAGTTCGGCTTTTTCAGGTTCCCAAAGAAGGCTTGTATGCGGGTTGGAATGAGTGCCTCAAGCGGGTGCGGGGCGAATTTATTTATATTGCCACTGCGGATGACACGATGGACTTTCAGTGCTTGCATAAACTTCTCGAACCGATGTTGATGGACTCGAATGTGTCCTTGGTTAAAGGCAAGATTGATCAAATCGACGAGTCTGGCAAAATAATGTTGACCGAGAGCAAACAGATTCATGTTTTTTTGCAACCTTTTCTCAAGGCTGAAAAAACCGAAATTTCCGGCCTTTCTCTCTTTCTCCTGCTAGCCGCTTTCGGGTGGGGGCTTGGAAGTGTAACGGGATTTATGTTTCGCAAGGAAGTTTTGCACTCGGCAGGTTTTTTTCCAACGGACTTGGGATTTTTGGGTGATGCAGAGTGGACGCTCCGTGCTGTTTTATCGGTGGGAAAAGTTGTTTGGCTGTCTGATACAGTCGCAACTTGGAGATTTCATCCTTTCCAGGCTTCCCGCCGCAAGAACCGACTTTTGGAGGCTTGGTTTTTTCGGGAAGCATTGCGGAGGGTGCTGGATGCGCCTGGAACTCTGCCTCTTTCCAGACTGCGTTTAGAGGTTTTGCAAGCACGCGAAACTGAATTGGAAGTGGCCACTCTATTGCATCGCAGTAACCTTAGTACGGCTTGGAGGAAGTGGCCATGGTTTATAATTCAGGCTTTGAAAATTGAACCAAAACTTGTTTGGAAGAGAGTTATGGCTGGATTTGGGAGTCCCAAGCACTGGCGCATGACTGCGCCAGAGCAAGCTCGGAGTCTCTTGAATGCTTTGCATGCGCCTTGGCCGCCCAAGACATTTCACCCCGCCCCTGCCTTGGATAAATGAATCCAACCACTGCTAATAATTCTTTAGAACTAGCCGCGCCAATGCTCTTGACCAAACAAGAGACTAGGAAATGTTTTTTTTCAATTCGGCTGCCGTTGCTGGTCAGGTTTTACCTTTTAGCTTATGCGAGCAAACGCCGCAGAGGAGTTTTGGGATGGTTGGCTTCCGCTGTCTTGCGGCGGGTCTTCAAATTTGTTAGGAGTCTCCCGCTGCGCTGGAACCCTGGAGTCTTTCATTACCAAGCCGCCGATGTGGAGAAAACCATCCGGTTTGATCCTCGGAATACTCAATTTCATTCCATTTACTCACCGAAATACGAAAATGGCTACGAACCTGAAACTAGCCTTCTCCTGGATGTCTGTTTGCAGCGCTGCAAAGTGTTTTGGGATGTCGGCAGCAACTGGGGGCACTTCGCCTTGTATGCCTGTAGCCATCCGCATTTCACCGGCTCGGTCCATGCGTTCGAGCCCATGCCTGACACCTTTAGAGACCTGCAAAGTGTCATCAGCCAGGCCGGGCTGCAAGCACAGGTCGAGTGTCACAACTTCGCCCTGGGAGATACCAACGGGTCCTGCGCTGCGGTGCTGCCTGATGGGGTTCATAGCGGCATGGCGCAGATCGATGGTCAGGGTGCCGGTGTCGCGGTTCAAGTCCACGCCGCCAAAGGACTTAACCTAGCTGATCCAGATCTGATCAAACTCGATGTGGAAGGCTTTGAGGCAGCCGTGTTAAGAGGAGCCGATGAAATTCTTGATCGGGCGAAGCCGATGCTTATTTTGGAAAGCTGGTTGGAGAATCCAACCAAGACGATCGAGCCATTATTGATGTTGGAATCCCACGGCTACCGACTTTTTGAGCCATGCTGGCTTTACACTTCAGCTCATGGGGAATTCCATGCAAGGTCTGCAAAGCTGCATGGAAAAAGCCTGGAGCGTTTAGGCTTGTCATTGATCCCATTCAAAGCAAGTGAGCGGTGTTTAAGAGGGGAATATGCCAATCTTTTCGCCTGCCATGAAGATAACTTGGCAGAGCTTAATCAGTCTATCTGCCGTAACGGCTTTTGAATTTTGTCAGCGTCCCTTATCGTGCGATTGTGGCATTCTTTTCGGGGAAAAAAGCAGCCACCCCGTCCCTGTTCAAGCCTAAACCCGGCGGCGGACATCATCCAGGGTCGAGTGCGCCACATTGCCAGCAAGGCAGGTGGCCTGGGGGATGAACTGATGACCTTGGGTGCAGTGCAGGCGGCCGTGCGCGCCTTTCCCGGCTGGCAATGTATCTTGCACAGCAGGCACCATGAGTTTCTGGCCGGCTCACCGGGTCCGCAACGCATTGTGCCGTTTGAACGGCATGGGTTAAGCGAAATTTTTGAGCTGACGTATGTGGCAAAAGACGTGCTCTCACTGAATGAGCAAATGGGCAGGCAACTGGGCGTGTCAGGCACGGACTATCCGATTGAACTGGTCAAGCCAACTATTGCAGACCGGCATGAGTCAGCCAAGCTGCCCAATACTGTCCAAGTGGTCGTTCAATGCGATTCAAGCGGTTGGACTCCGAACAAACAATGGCCTGAGGCGCATTGGCGGACTTTGATTGAGTCCTTGCCCCGCGAATGGCGCATTTTGGAAGTAGGGGCTCGAACAATTTTCCCCGGCCTGCCGTCGCATCCCGGATTCCTTTCAATGGCAGGCCGCACCAGCCTGCCTGAATTTGCCGCACTGATTCATGCGGCAGATGTTTTTATTGGTCCGCCTTCTGGTGGAATGCATCTCGCCCATGCCTACCGAAAACCTGCCGTGATCATCGTTGGCGGCTTTGAATCGCCGCATTATCCCTATCCCGCAGCGGTCCAACTAGGGTCAACCGTTTCCTGCGCCCCCTGCTGGCTGCGCACTCCCTGCCCCTATGACCGGCGCTGCCTGCGTGAGATCACGCCAGCGCAGGTGCTGGCGGCGGTGGCGGCGCAACTGGCAGTAGCTTTGCCAAAACCACGATGACACACTTTTTGAAACAGCTTCCGAAGCGCCTGCTAAAGCGGTTCCATCGCACTTTGTGCTACACTTCCTATCCCGTGACGGGCTGCCATTTCCCGGATGATCTCAGGCTGGTCGTTGGTCGGGATGATCCTGTTTGTTTTGATGTGGGGGCTCATTGGGGGGAAACCATTGGTGAGTTTCAGGCCATTTTTTCCCGCCCCGTCATTCACTCATTTGAACCGGCCCACGCCAATCTCAGCATCCTGCAAAAGCACCATTCTCCCCCATCGGTCCACGTCCACGGCACTGCCCTGACAGACGTGGACGGGGAGCAGTCCTTCACGCTATATGCGGACTCCGTGCTTAATTCATTCCTGGCAATCGCCCCAGACGGCCCGCAAGGAAGCCAGCGCCCTATCGGGACCGAGACCGTGCCAATGGCGCGCCTCGACACTTTCGCCACCCGCCACGGGCTTGACCGGATTGATCTCCTCAAAGTTGACACCCAAGGTTACGAAATGTCCGTCCTCCTGGGTGCCGGGCGCATGCTGGAGGAGCGCCGTATCGGAGCCCTGCTGCTTGAGGTCAATTTCTCCCCCATCTACACCGGCCAGCCAGCGTTCGGATCCCTCCTTGAACATCTGGAAGTCAAAGGTTACGGCCTTGTTGATTTCTATCAGAAGGCGCGGGTGGGGCACCGCCTGTCCTGGTGCAACGCCCTCTTCACCCGTCTCCCCTGAACTCGATTTGAGATGGTTACCTCCACCGCCCGCGTCGAAGTCCGCCTCATCACCTACCGTCGGCCGGATCTGCTTCGCCGCGCGCTTAGCGGCCTCCAAGCGCAAAGCCACGCCTATTGGCAGGCCGTTGTCTTTGACGACTCACCAGACCAGGAAGGCCGCGCGGTCGTCCAAAAACTGGCGGATGTGCGCATCCATTATCGGCCCAACCTAGATAACCTCGGCATGGTGCGTAACACGTCACAGGCCTTCAGTCCGCAGCCGTTTCTGCCAGACAGCCAGTTCGCTTGTGTGCTGGAGGACGACAATCAGTTTGATCCCACTCTCCTGGCCGCCAACACCCAAGCACTTCATTTGCATCCCCATGCCGTTCTCGCACGCAACTACCGGATGGTCGATGTGCAAGAAGACGGCACCGAGGCACCCACGACCGTCGAACCCATGCGCTCTCGGTGGGGCGGCACGCCGCGTGAAATCAGCTTTGAAGAGCGCGTCAAAGAGGCATTCTTTACCTTCACTCTGGGCCATCTCGGCTACTTCTGGCGCTTGAACGTGGGCATCGACCTTGCCATCACATCCGAGACTCTTCACGGCCCCGTGTCCGAAGTGAGCCGGGCCGTTGCTTTCTCATCTTCCTGCTGGTATGAACCCCTTGCCCTCGCCTCATTCAGCCGCTTCGTGAACAAAAGGCAAACCCCGCGCTCGGAAACGCCCGCCAGCACTCGCCACCGCCGCCAGGCCAAAATCAGTGAAATCGAATTTACCCGCCGCTTGATGAAAACTTGGTGTCACGATCTGCATCAAAACATGCGGGATATATTGCCAGAAGCGAAGCGGCGGCCCGCAGGTGCCGAGGCGCTGCAGCGGCTTGCCGAAGCCGGATACTGGCCCGCCTGGCGCTACCTCTCTGGTCGGAAAGCCGTCACTGCCGCCATGAAAACCCAGATTCTCCGTTGGCGTCCGCGCTGCCTCTCTTGATTCACTTTACCCTATTGCCCTTGTGAAAAAGCAGTTCATCGCATAGTTCGAATCCACGTTCCCCGCAACCGCCGCTTGGTGGCGCTGCCGCCATCTATTCACCCACCCCTCATCCTACCTTCGGACCACCGGTTATCTCACATCTTTGGAACAGAACATCCCGGTTGATCCGCGTGGTACACCCCTTGCCTTTCTTAACTATCCCACCCTCGCTCTCCTGCGTGGCAGACTGCGCCCGGAGTTCAAACTCCTTGAATTTGGCAGTGGCTATTCCACCGCCTTCTTCAGTCGCCTCGTCGGTGCCGTCACTTCAATTGAGCATGAGCCCGTCTGGCTCGAACGCGTCCGCCAGTTGGTGCGGGAGCAGTCCAATATCACGCTCATTCTAAAAACTCTCGGCGCCGAGTACACCGGGGCCGCAGCAGCAGCAGCAGCAGCAGCAGGCCCGTTTCAAGTCATCCTGGTTGACGGGCGCATGCGCCACCAATGTGCCATCGAAAGCCTGCCGTGTCTTGCTCTGGACGGGGTGCTAATTTGGGACGACTCGTCGCGGGACCGCTATCAGCAGGGCATCGCAGAGGTTATGGCGAAAGGCTTCCGAGCGCTACGCATTGAGGGACTGAAGCCTGCCGGTCTCGGCACCGATGAAACCACCATTCTCTATCGGGATGGCAATTGCCTCGGGCTCTGATTAACCAATCCGGTCCCGCTTCAACTACTGCGTGAATCATCAGGGCATCATCTACGTCGCTACCGGCCCCAAGTACTTGGCCGAGGCGTTGCGTTCAGTAGCAAGTGTCCGGCGTGTCATGCCGGGTGTTTCGATAACCCTGTTTAGTGACCAGGTCCCCCCATTAGGCGTTTTCGATCTGGTAATCCCCGTCGAAGGCGGCGGAATGGGACGGCCCGCCAAAATCCGCTCCATGGCCAACTCGCCCTATGAGCAAACTCTGTTCCTCGACTCTGATACCTGGATGTGCCAGCCTTGTGCGGACATTTTTTGGCCGCTGGAAAAGGGCTACGATCTTGCCGCTGCACATGAGGTCTATCGCAATGAATACGCCTTTGAGCAGTTTCCAGATTCCTTCCCCGCGCTTAACACCGGAGTCCTTGCTTGGCGGAAAAGTGCTAAAACAGCGGCCTTTTTTCAAGCGTGGGAGAACAGCTATATAAATGTGTTCCGCCATAAACGGCCCGCCGACCAGCCCGCTTTCCGACACACCCTGTTTCATTCAGACCTCCAACACTACATCCTCCCGCCTGAGTTCAATTTTCGCACCAACTACCCGGTCGTTCTCGGTGGCTTTGCCCGTGCCAAAATCATTCATGACCGCAGCCCCTACCTCCATGAGCTTGCGGCGCTGCTGGGCGAAGACACCGGTCACCCGCCCGTTTTTTTCGGGCGCGTCAACTGGCGTTTCTGGTTTATCTGGGCTTGGATCCGCTGCCGAACTCTCGTTTCGCGGGCCTACACCATGGGTCCGGGTGGATTGCTGCGCAGGTTGATCAATCGTTGACCTTGCCCGCCCTGCTGTAATAGATTTAGTCCCCCGTTTTGATCATGGCACTTCCTGTTATTCCCCGACCGCCCTCATTCTACCGCGATCAATTTCGAATTGGCCCCACGCGTCTGCTCTGCTGGACTCTGCCTCGTCGCTATCACGAATTGATGGCGCGAATCGGCCACACCTCGTTGTCTGGAAAATTCCGCGACGCCGGTGCGGAGGTTAGCGAGCAGGAAGGAGAAAGAATTGAACATACGGCCGTGACGACGTGCCAATTGGCGCTCTTGTTAAAAGCGGTGACTGCAACTGACCTCCTGCAATTTTCCATCATCGAAATTGGCAGCTATCGTGGTGCCACCACCCGGGCCCTTGCTGCAGCGACCTCGCGTGAAGTGGTAGCCATTGATCCATACGTCGGCGACGGCGGCCATCAGCGGGATTTGCAATTATTCGAACAGCATACTGTGGGTTTGTCGAATGTACGGATGCTGCGAGAGCCCTCAGACCGAGGGTTCGATCTATGGGGTAAAAACCCCGTCAGCTTGGTCTTTATTGACGCCATCCATGAGTATGTGCATGCGTGGTACGATTTCGCAGCATGGGGAAGTTTGGTGCCTGTTGGTGGCATGGTGGCCTTCCATGACGTTGACCAGTTTCCCGGCGTGAACCGCGTGTGTCAGAAAATCCTGCGCGACCACCCGGAGTGGCAACCCTGGGGTTATGCGCCGAACATTGCCATCTTTCAAAGGCAGTCATAACGGGTGGGTGCATTGATCAAGCGATGGGAGGTGAGCTGATGGAAGACGCTGATAATTCGCCGCGCAAATTAGCGGCATTAGTCCCCCCTGCCGGACTCCTTCGGTCGTTGGGCTGGCTCCTGTCATGGTCCATCATCATCACGGGTGCTTTAGCCTGCAGCGGCATGGTGATCATGGCCGCCGCGCTGGATTTCGTGGGGCAGCGAAACATGACGACGGCGTTTTTCATGTACTTTCCCGTGTGGATCTGGGCGCTTCCAGCAGCCCTAATGGTGCCCCTGCTGCTGCTGGTCCGCTGGCGCCTGGGATTGATCACGCTCCTGCTGGTGCTGATCTTCTGGGGGCCATGGTCGGGGTATCAGTGGTCAGGCCAGCAGGATCTGCGTATCCCCGCTGAAATCCGGATTCTTTCGTGGAATCGCGGACAGTCCAACGGGGAGAGTTTACAGCCCTTCAAAAACCTCACCCGGCCGGATGTGCTAACCATGCAGGATGCCAGCGGGCGCCTGGCAGGTTATCAGTCCGCCCCCGAGTATGCGGAGCTGCCGCATGCCGCACAGGTGGGCGAGTTTTTGATCTTGTCGCGCTTCCCTATCCTGCGCTCTGCAGCGGTCACTTTTGCCACCGAGCCCACTGGCAAGCTGCAGACGATCGCGGGCCGATTTGAACTGCAAAGTCCCGACGGCGTTTTTGTGGTGTATAGCGTGCATTTTCCCACCCCGCGCGGCACCTTGGATTTCTACAAGCGCGGGGCCTTCCTGCTGGGGGTGCTCGGACTGCCGGGAACCGCCTGGGGGGACAAGCGCACGGAATATCAGCGCTACTGGAATGCTCAGTTGGCACTGGCCAAGCAGCTAGCACAGCAAGTTCAGACGGAAACCCTGCCGGTTATCCTGGCCGGGGACTTCAATTCACCCGCCATCGGCCCCATCCACCGCTTGTTCAAGGCTTTCCTACGCGACAGCCATCTGACAGGTGGCACGGGCTACGGCTATACGTTTCCGGGCAAGACCAACAATCCCGTGGCGCTGTTTCGTTCGTGGCTGCGACTGGACTGGATCCTTGCCAGCAAGCAATGGGAACTGGTCAGCCAACAGACCGAAACCGGACGAACATCCCAGCACCTGGCGGTGTTTGCCGCCTACCAAAAAACCCACGAGCACGAGCGGGAGTAAGCCGCCCCAGCCGCTTTGATATGATAGGACCACCCATAACGGGTGGTTTTTTGCTATGAATATCGGCCCGAATGACCCACTTGGTTGATTTGAAAATAGGCTCCGTTTTCCAACACCTCGGCAGTTGCTGGGCCCGCGCTGGACTGTCGGCCAAGGATGCGCTGGCAAACCTGACTTTGGCGCGCGACCTGAAGTCCATGGTCCAGTGGCTGCTTGGTGGGAATCGTCTGCAACGAGTCCGCGCCTACCAGACTGCCGAATCGCCCTGGCTATTGCAGCGCCTAGCACGGCGCCTGCACCGTGCGCCGGTTGGTTTAGAAACTCCCAAATTCAATGACGCGGTCGGTCAGCGGTATCAGGCAAAGCTCCTGAGCCAGACCCAGCTGACCAGAAGCCTGCTGCTCAAAGCACCACAAGCAGCGGGAGAAAAAGGCGTGCTGTTGATCCAGTTTGAATATAACTGGTATCGACTGCTGTCGCAGATTCCTGATTGGACCGCGCTGTGCAAAAAATTCGACGTCATCTGGGGAACCAGTTGGTCGCCGACAGATTACGCCCTGCTGGACCACCTGCTGGCCAGCACCTCCGGCCCTATCGTAGTTCTGCCCAGCAATGAAAGTGACCGCTTTAAGCTGAGCAATTTTGATTCCCGCCTGCGGTGCCCGCCGGTGCTCTCCGCCTGTGACTGGCTTGATCCCGCCGCATTCAATCCAAAACCATATAAAGAGCGCCAGACCGACATCCTGATGGTCGCCAACTGGGCGCCGTTTAAGCGTCACTTCGAGCTGTTCAAAGCCTTGCAACAGCTGCCCCGATCCACCAGGGTCACGCTGATTGGCCAACCAGAGGCCACCTACACCCGCGACGGCATCCGGCGCATGGCCAAGGACTGGGGGGTTCGCCAAGAACTTGAAATTCTGGAAAGCCTGTCGGTGGCAGAAGTTCATCACCGACAATGCGATGCGAAGACTTCCCTGATCCTGTCCCGCAGGGAGGGCAGTTGTGTGGCCGCCACCGAATCTTTGTTGGCCGGCAGTCCATTGGGGATGCGCGCCGATGCGCATGTCGGAGCACTTGCTTACATCAATGCACAAACCGGGGTGAAGTTTGCCCCGGGCAGGCTGCACCTACAGCTGCCGGCCTTTCTGGAGCGTGCCGGGGAGTTCAGGCCACGGGAATGGGCCGTGCAAAACATTTCATGCCACCTGTCATTGACGCGACTTGAGCAATTCATGCAGAATCTTGCCCAAGAGCAAGGCCGGCCGTGGACGCAGGGACTGGCCCCCTTTCGCTGGCAGCCGTATCCAGACTATCTGAACTCCGCCGACCACTCGGCCCTGGCGTCTGCACGGCGCCAGTTGGCGTCTGAGTTTCCCGCGATTTTCAGCAAAGACCTTGCGATTGATTCAACGCCATGACAAAGCGGTTGGCACGCCAGCACCTGAAGCCAAGGCAACCGTGGGCACCCACGGCTTGAGAACCCGCGTGGCAAGCAACGGCTTGGTACTGGCATCCGGTGGGCACCCATGCTAGAAAGTCGGTGATCAGACCGGGTGCCTGCTTGCGCCACCTTTTTTTCCAAACCTCCTCCCCGCCATACCAGTGAAGAAAAACACCGCGTCCACCGTTGCGCAGTTGCGTTTGCATTTTGAGGTGGAACGTGAACTTGCGGCCCGGCTTCGCGCCAGCACCCGGCAGGAGCGGCCCGCGCTAGTCCCGGTTTTGTATGGCGAACTCTACCGCCGCGTTCCCTGCCACCCCAGAACCCTGCGGTCCGCTAATTCTGCGGCTGCCGCCCGCAGTGTTGCCAGCCAGATGCGCCTACTGAAGCCGTTCCTTTCCCCGGCGATGTCAATGGTGGAATTCGGGGCTGGCAGCGGCGCGCTGGCCCGCCACGTGGCCGTAAACTATCCACAATGCCGGATCACGGCGCTGGAAGTCTGCGAACAGGCAGGCGCGGAACAGGCCAGCCCGGAAAATTTCCGCTGGCTGTTGCACGACGGCTTGGCCGTTCCGCTGCCGGATCAATGCACCGACGTGGCCTTCAGTTATCAGGTGATTGAGCACTTGCACCCGGATGATGTTTCCGCACACTTGTCCGAGGTGTTTCGTATTTTGAAACCGGGCGGAGTTTATGTGCTCAGCACGCCGCACCTGGCTTCCGGCCCGCATGATGTTTCCCGCCATTTTGGCCTTGCCCTGGAGACCTTCCACCTGCGTGAATGGTGCTATCGTGAACTGGAAGCGGAACTGGGCACCGCCGGGTTTTCCCAAGTCCAGCCCTACTGTCGCGGGATTGTCCGGCCGACCAACGGCGTCGTCCATAGCCTGCTGCGGGCGCTTGAAACTGGCTTCGCCATGCTGCCACGCCGCCTGTCCGTGCGGCTCGCTAGACGCTGCCTTAATAATGTCATTTTGGTCGCCACCCGGCAGCTTCGACCAGCCTGACCTTCTGCTTCAATCATGGATTTTAAAGCCGTAGCGCTCGTTCTGCTGGTCTATTTCATCAGGCCGCAGGACTGGCTGCCGGGATTCATTGGGGTGGGCATCGTCAGCCCCATCATGCTGGTGGCCATTGCCAGCATGATACAACGGGCGAAAACCGCAGAACGAAAAATAGATTTTTTCCGCACGCCGCATGACTGGGCCGTGCTCCTCTATTATGCCTATATTGTCGCCACCTCCGGCGACTGGTATGCCACATTAAAATCAGCCTTCCCCCTCTTCGCCTTTTACTATGTCACCGTTCAGGCTCTGAGTGATCCGCCGCGCTTGCAATCCTACCTCAAGGTGTGGATGTGGTCGGTTTTCACCCTTGCCGCATTCGGCATGCTGAGCATCTACGGTTGGGACATCACCGGGGCCAGACCCATGACCGAAAGCATGCTGGGCAGGCTAGCGCTGGGCACCTGGATGCATAACAATCCCAATGCCCTTGGCCACACGGTGATGACCGCCATTCCGCTGGCGTACTTTTTATACTTTTGGAAGAAGCCCATGCCCAGCAAGCTCATCGCCGCCGGAGTTTGGCTGGTCAGTTTCTCAGCCATTTTGGAAACCGAGTCAAAGGGGGCGGTTCTGGCTGGCTTCATCACGTTGATTGTGTCCTACAGCTTTGGCAGGTCAAAAATTGTCCAGTTGCTGCTGTTTGCCGCCGCATTTGCCGGCGGCGGCGCGGCCATGAGCTTTATGCCCCGCATGGAAGAAATGGGCAGCCTGCGTTCGGATGCGGGGGTGCAGGGTCGGTTGCTGGCCTGGGAACAGGCCCGCATGGCGGTTCAGAATGATTTCACTGGCGAGGGTTACAAGCAGTTCCAGGCGATCATCAAATGGGAAAAAATGTGGCTGTCTAAGGCCACCCATAGTTCCTACATCAAGATTGGTGCCGACTTGGGCTACCCCGGCATGTTTATCTACGTGGGCATTTTGTGGCTGGGCATTCGCACCTTGTTTCGTGCCAAGCCAGCAGTGGATGAGTTGGAACGCAGCAGGCGGTCCCTGTTCACACTCATCGCCGCCTATTGCATGTCGAATTGGATGATTGACCGCGCTTACCACACCGAATTCTTTCTGTTTATGGCGGCGATTGCCGCCTTACATCGCATGACATTTTTCACGGCTCAACCATCGGTGTCGCCGTCTGATGACTTAGTGAAAGGGCCGGCTTGGTCGAGATTTACCTCGCCTTATTGGCGGCCTCAAGATGCCACACTTCCAGGTGGCGGCGGCCAGTTGCTGCTCACTTCCTCGCTTTTGCGGCCCTCGGTGCTCGATGTAATCATGGCAGCCGCAGGAACCTGGCTGGTATTTTATCTATGGGACTACATCCTTAAAAATCTGTAAGGCAGCCGTTCACTACGGTAACCAACATTTTATAAGCGTGCCACCAAACCTGCCTCAAGGCTTCTGCACTTTCGGCACGTCTTTGGAAACGTCGGCACCATTTGCCGTGCCAGCGACTGGGCGAAGCGGCAAACTACCGCGTTTTTCATCGGTAACCGACCAGTTGGCTCTCCAGGCACTGCCAACAAGAATCGAAAAGATAATCAGGCAAGAAAGTGCCGCCAATGATTCCAACAGGGTGAATCCATCTTTGTGTCGGGCTACAGTCATGGTTGGCGTTGGAATGAATTACAACCCTCTGCTGATATTGCTGTTACGCGGTGCAATAGTTTTGCGCTGAACGGGGCCTCTGCCAAAATAGGGAGTTTCGGCATTTGTGTAGGCACGCTGAGCCCGCTCAGTTTCCCCGGCTGCCATATCGGCGTCGGTGGTGCCTGGCGAACGAAAGACACTATTGGGACCGGGTGATCTAAAAGTTCCGGTGGAACAGGAAACAAGCCAACCCGAGGCAAGGAAAATAAGAAAAAGGTGATAGAATTTCATTTGAAAATAATGTTTGACTATATCTGTGGCCTCCTAGAATAAATCCGATTGTCCGCAGGACCCTAGTGACACCCTCACAATAAAGCAATTCACAGCCCGTCAAGCAAGGTAAATTATCGCAATTTAATGCAGCAATCAGGGCCCAAATTGATAGATATTGAGCGTTTATTTAGATCCAAACAGGTAAAAAACACGACGTTAACCCATTTTTATGCGGCAGGCTATTACCAACTTTTTAACGCTGAACCCGCAAAACCTTCCCTCTGACGTCTATCTGGCCTTGGCCGTGGGTTATGCCTTCCTGATGTTCCTGTTTACTCTGGATGTCATCACCAAACTGAAGGGAATACCCGTAAAGATAATCTGGCTGTTTTTGATTTACTTAGTCCCGATTTTAGGTATGTATGCGTATGTGCTTTATTCTCTACTTAAGGTGGAATACAAGTTTATGGAAAGATTTCATTTTGGCAAAAAACCTGCTAGAATAAAAAAACCATGACCTAAGTGGGAAGATCCACATCATTTCCTATTTATTTTATGCTTAGAATCGCGATTTCGTTCAAATATTTTGGGCTCGCCATTGCCACATTCGGCTTTTGCGCTCAGACCAGCGTCTCGGCTCAGTCACATGGTCCGGGAACCCCTATTGGGAGAACCTACTCCTTTATCAGCGACGATGTCAATACACCCGCTCGTTCTCCCTCCCGGCATTCCACTTCGGTCATTACTGGCGAAAAAGTGAATGACAGCGAGTCTCAGGGGGGGTACTTCCCCACGGGGTTGGAGTCACGCATTTTGGCAAACAGTGCTGGACGTAGTGCGGATTATCCACGGGCGTTTGGGGATCGCAGGGCATGGACTTATTCCGGCCTATGGGCGGTTCGACCTGCCCAGGATAATTTTTACCAGCGCAATGCCATCTTCGACCGCGTTGAACGATTTCTCGGGCCTTTCATACCCGATGAAAACCTTTTAGCCGCCCACGACTCAGGTCGGGTTTTTTCCATGACCGGCAATTATGGGCTGGGTTTTCTCACACGCGATGTTTCCCCTGAGCGCTCCATGTTCAAAGCTGGTCCGCTGGTGATGGATTTTCTCGGCGTAAACACCACTTTTATATACACGAGTTACAGCGGGGATACCCCCCTGTCCGGCGTTGATAGCAGCGGCTGGATAGGCATGATCGGGCTTCCGGTTCGAGCCTCGCTCAGGCTTACTGACACCATCTATTTTCAACTATCGGGAATGTTTTATTGGCTGCCGCTGGAGAACAAATTTGGTATTGCATCAGGATTGGGGTCGAACTGGAATTTGGGCTTGAACGGTCGGCTGAACCATGAATTTCAATGGCAGGGCACCTCGTTCAGAATTTACGACTATTTGACTTCTGCTGGCAATTTTATGGACATGATCGAACCGTGGCAGGTGAACGAGGTCGATGAAGTCGGGAGATACCGTTTTGGCAGTCCGCATATCGACCAAGGCAGTGCCGGCAGGGGGATATATTGGAACCCCAGGTTTGGCGGGGTCAGCAATGTAGTTGGCTTTGAGGCGCAGCGCGAAGCATGGAATGACTGGTGGGTCTATGGCAACCTGGCACACACCGACTTTTGGGGGGCCAGCAGTTTCAATCTGGATGACCATACACACCTCGAGCAACTGAGTCTTGACCTGCTTTATGTCGGCGACGATTACTGGTTCTCTCCGCGCTTTACTTATCTGATGAATTCCACCGATTATTTCAATTCGCTGATTCATCAAATCTCGGCGCAGTTTACCGGGCGCTTCACCGAGTATTTAAATGGCTGGGCTTCCGTGGGGTATCTGTGGCAAACCGGCAGGAGAGACAGCAATGTCGACACCGTCCCGTGGGAAGTGGGGGTGAACCACGACTTGACGGAATATACGAAACACAGTCTTTCAGGCGGACAGGTTTACACTTTGTCCCCCAGTTTGGATGAAGTGATCGCGGATTATCTTCGATACACCATATCTCACGCCTTTGGCCCCCGCCTTTCAGCCACCGCGCATTTTCAATACACCGATGGACGTGTTATTAACCGTGCATCGATGAAATCGGAAACCTATCAAACCGGCCTGCATCTAAATTATGCCATTGCCCCTGATACAAACCTGACTGCAGGCACGAATTATGCCGTCAGTCATTCTCCAGGAGCTTCGGTTGACCAAAAAACTTGGCTACACTTTTTGACTTTGCAACGCCCTTTGTTGGGCAGATTGAACAGCGCCGCCACTTACCAATATATTGATCAGAGCGGCCCGGTGGGAAGCAACTTCACTGAACACATGCTGGCCCTCTCGTTGAACTTCGCGTTTTGAAGACTCCAAACTCGCTCCATTATAGCCATCCCTACCAACAAAATTGAAAACTATGAAACTGCCGCTACTTCCAGATGTTCCGCTGACCTTTGTGCTGTTAACATGCTGCACCAGCATGGCTGCGGCCCAGTTTGCACCTGTAGACCAAGTCCCCACCTCGCGTGGAGACCGGACGCGAGGCATTGAAACCAGTCAGGATTTGCCAGGTGATTTCCACCCCTATTACGGCCAGAAGTTAAACCGCTACCGCGACTTGGATCGCCGCATCGCCAAACTGGATATGGATGCTGATCTCAACATGGACGGCGTCATTCGGAACGGTGACCCGCGCGACCAGGGAGCATTTGAACAAACTCCACCGGGGCTGATTATTGGGGTGCAAGAAATGAGCAAAATCTTTCTCGATGTCATTCCCTATCGCGTTGATTTCCAAGGTTTTTGCGTTGTCTCCATGGAGGTTTGCGGATTGAACAGGGGCAATCAGTCGGGAGCCTTTGCCTCCTTTGAAGAGGAACAGGCGACGGTTGGCCGCATCAGAGTCTGGCAAGACAGTGAACGCAAAAAGCTGCTGCTAGACTCCGGAGATCCCGGCAAGCGGACGGTGGAGTTTGTGGTCCCCTCCATGCGCTATCCTGCAAACCTGCCAATGGCCATTCCAAGAACAGTCTATGTTGAAGGCGTCAAACCTTCGGGGAAATATTTGGGCGATCTGCGACTGCTTGCCGTGGTCAGTCATCGCTATACCGAAAAACAGGAAAAGATAGTAAAAGGATACGACTTGATTGAGGGTGAAGGAGATGGTCCCGGGAAAAACCCCTCGCCGACTACAGAAGCAGCTCCATCACCCATTTTGAAAAGATTTCGCACCTCTTTTGATCACATTCTGATCACCGTTGAAAACGAGCCGGCTGCCAAACAGTTTGTGAATGAGAATGTGGAAAAAGTTTGGATTGATCTCCGTAAAAAATGATGTCCTCCGGCTTCGTGAGGATGTAAGAGCTTAATATCCACTCGACGGGAAATCCTATGTTAACTGGTTCTTCCTGTGCTATTCTCAATCATTCATACAAGTAATCTGTTGTGCCCATAACTTGCCGTTCGTTCATAAGTGCCAATTTTTTTTGGCTAACACTCCCTGCTGCCCTTTGGTTAACCTGTTGTTCCCACACCCTTTCGCTGGAGCAGCCGGGAAACGAGGATTATATTCCAGCATCTTTGGAGTCTGGCGGCGTGGTTACCATCGAAACACCACTCAAAGCCGGTGATAATATCGAAATTTTTGTGACGGAGGATCCCAGTTTCAACGGTTCCTACACCATTAGAAAGGAAGGACACATCATTTTCCCAACTTTTGGCAGGTTCCATCTGGCGGGACTCTCGCCACGGCACGCAGAGGCCAAACTGCGCGATGAACTCCAACGCGGAAAACTCCGGACCGCCACGGTTATTCTGGACAGGGTTATTGAGGTGCTTCCCCCTGGACAGGAAAATAAGGACAGATTACTGGTTTATTTAACCGGTAAAGTGGCCCAGCCAGGACAGCATTCCTTGACCGTTGAAAAAGGCAAAGCACTTGGCATCTATGATTCAATCATGATCAGCGGCGGGTTTACCCGGTTTGCAGAACCGAAAAAAGCCTATGTCATTCGTTCTGCCAAGTCAGGCGGTGGCAAGCGCCGTATTGCCTTGGATTTACAGGCCGTCGCCGAAGGTCAGCAACCCGATATGCCGGTTCACCCAGGAGATGTGGTGGTAGTGCCTGAAAAGGTTTTCGGCTTCTGATGCATTTTTGCTCATGCCGCCGCTAATGGAAAAACGTCAAAATGAACAAATGACGAGGATCAGATTTAACCGCTCAGCCTAAACATCATGTCACTTGCAGCCATACCGAAGACAGCGGCTGATATCATTCCCTTACTTCTCGCCTATGTGAAGTATCTGTGTCTGATGGCTCTTCTCCTGTTGTTGGGATGTCTGGCAGGACTGGTCTATTTTGTTTACTCTCCGGCGGTGTATCAATCCAGATCGCTGATTGATCTTAAAATGTATGCGCTGCCGATTGCCTCCGATGGTCTCGACACCCGCCGGTTGCACCGCAGTCTGCTTGATCAATTGAATTCGCGCCAGGCGATTGCCTCCACCGCGCACCGGATGGGAATCGCAAAACCCGAGGCCAGTTTCGAAGAACTTCGCCAGAGGCAATTAAAAAAAATCAGCGTCAGCATGCTGGACTGGAGCACGCTGCAAATCGATGTCTTTTCGGAAAACCCTGAAATCGTCCGTGAGTTCCCCAAGGCGATGGTAACTCACTTCGAAGAATATCAACACGAATTGCGCCTTTCATTTTTGGATAAGGCCGTGCAGAAATACAAGGATGAACTGGGTCAACTGCGGGAACGAATTGACCAGAAGCTTCGTGAGCAGACTGATTTTACCAAAAACAATGCGGTGGCCGAGGTCGTCATCCAGCAAAGCGCCTTGGCACAGATTCCGGTGGACATGCTGCTGGTGCAGTACCGCCTGCAAAAATATGCGAACGTGCGCGATCAAATCAGCACCAGAAAGGGTGACCTGGATCCCATTGATGAATTGTCGCTGCTGGAATCGGTTAAACAATCCGCCATGGACGGTAATGCCCTTGGTTCGATTATTTCCGCGAGTGGCGACATCAAGGACAGTCTCACCAGCCCAACCATGGCTTTACGGCCGCAGTCCCAAAAAGTGATTGTTCAGCCAGCCATGCTGGAAGGACTTACGCCCTGGCAGAATCTTGACAAGGAACTCCGGGCCAGCGAGCAGGAATATCAGGAAGTATCCCGCGTTTTTTTGGATGACCACCCCAAAGTGATTCAAATCAAGGGACGACAGCGCCAGATTAAAGAGCAAATACAGGCCGAGCTCGAAGCGGAGCGGCGGAAGTTTGAGGTCGAACTCCAGCGGCTTAAGGATGAATTCAAGCAGCTTGAATCCAAGCTGCCGGAATACAACGCGCAGACCGATAAACTCAATAAACTTAAATCTGATTACACTCTGTCGCAGGAAGGTGATCTTGCCTGGACCAAGGCTTATACTGATCTGGCAAAAACGCTTACCAGCATCCAGTTCGGCGTCGATAAGGATCGTGTTGATCTGCAGTTCAAGGGTTACAGCCTCCTGCGTGACGATGACCCAGTAAGTCCAACCAAGTATAACTTGGCGATCATGGCCCTGACCTTGGGGATTGGCATGGCGCTTGGAGTACCCTTTACTCTGGAAAAATTAGACGACCGCGCCAAAGGATTGGATGCTATTGAACAAGTCACCGGCATGAAGGGCCTCGGGGTTATTCCCAAAGCGGACCCAGATTTCATCGAACAAATCGAACGTGAAAAAGAAGAGGATTTTAGCAGGCCGAATCACTTGCTGGAATGTTATCGTGTCCTTCGTTCTCATTTGGTATTGGAGATGAATTCAATTCTCACCCCGCCCGGTCAAGGCAAAGTGGTCTTTCTTACCAGCGCACGCCCATCCGAAGGCAAAAGCTTAACAGCCGCCAATCTTGGCTGGGCTTTTCAATCCATGGGCAGCAAAGTCTTGCTGGTTGATTTAGATTTTCGTCGAGGAAGAGTACATCGTTTTTTTTCCGCGGATCCATTCCCAGGTCTATGTCAGGTGCTGACGGGAGAAATTCAACCCGCTGACGCCATAAGGTCTAGTTCTCTTCCGTTGTTAGATTTTATCAGCCGTGGGTCGACCGTATCAGGTTCGTCAGAATTGCTCTGCCGGCTTGGCATTGAGGATTTGGTTGTTGAATGGCGGAAACAGTACGATTGGATTATATTGGACAGTCCGCCAATGCTCGGTCTCAGCGAAACTTCAGTTCTTCAACGAGTGGCGGATGCCGTCCTGATAGTTGTCAGAGCAGAGCAAACGCCGATGGCCGATCTCAAAAATGCCGTGGCTCAACTCAAAAAGACCGAAGCCAAGGTTGTTGGATTTGTTTTAAATGGCGTGGATCTAGCTAAAATAAGCAATTACTACAATTACTACTATTATAGTCAAAATTACTATGACGTAGTCAATGAAAAAACGAAGGCGTAACTAAATCTGAACTGATTTGGAAACTGTTAGCTAGCGTGTAAGTGCAGCCATTTAGGAAAAAAACCACCCTTCGTGTCAGAGTGAGTGTTTGCTATTCTACTTTAGAACAAGCAAATTGCAGAACTCCATAAAGCATTGGGTGGCTGCAAGCCAGGAATGTTTTGTGCCTACCCGATGACGTGCAAGCGAGGCCAATTTTTGGCGAAAATCTTGCTCTGTATAGAGGCGAATAAGTGCTGCGGCGAAGTCAGAGGACTCATCAGCCAAGAATATGTCCTCACCGTGGCGCACTGCTAGGCCTTCCGCTCCGATGGTTGTGGACACCACTGGAACGCCCATGGCCATGGCTTCGTAGATCTTGATCCTAGTCCCACCCCCGGCTTTTAATGGTACCACGATGACGTCGCAGGCATGCACGTGGGGTTGCACGTCTTCGACGGTTCCCGTGACTTCGATTCTGGAATCCTTGCTGGTGAGATCGCGGATGCGAGCTGGGGGATTTCGTCCGATGATTTTGAATCGACAGTCGGGGAGGGCGGCACGGACACGTGGGAGGATTTCGTTCACGAAATACAGCGCCGCGTCGATATTGGACATCCAATCCATCGATCCGAGAAACCCCATCGTGAAAGGACGCTCCGGGGGCGCAGGCGGGGCGACCTCGAAGGCTTTGACGTCAACTCCGGTCGGTACATCCCCGAGAACGTTGTTCAATCCGTAGGCTGTGCGGGCGAGTTTCGTGTCCTCAGGCGAAACGGTGATCACACCATCGAACCAAGCCGAAAGTCGGGCTTCCCAGCGGTGCATTCGGCGATGCTGGAGGCCGAAATACCAGCGTTTGATGAGCGATGACTGGCTCGAGGCGAGGCGTTGCCAGATCTGGGCCTCGATGTTGTGCTGAAAAAGGAGGACGGGGCAGGCGAAAGACAGATCGAGGAAATTCAGCGCTGGTGCCAGGAAGTCACAGATGACCAGGTCAAAGGCATCTGCTGTCGAAAGTTCGCGAAGTTTGTCTCGAAGCTGGCGCACCTCGTACTTCTGGAGTGCGTAGGGCCGGGTGGTGAACAGCGTGCTCCACGCGAGATCGATCCAAAAGAGCGGACTGTTCTTTGGGGGGGCGTTGAGCGTGATCCAGGTTTTCTTTTCGGCATAGGGATCGGCTTCCTCGCGCGGATCAAGCCGGTCGCCTTCCGGCAGCAGGGAGAGATAGACGACCGCATGCTCCCGGCTGATCTCGGTGAGCATGGCGTGGGTGCGTCGCTTCCCGCCGGTGTCGAGCGGGAGCAGGGGGCCGGTTTTTACCCAAAGGATGCGCATGAAGTCAGGTGTTTGTTTGGCCGTGCTCCACACCGATGTCAAAACACAGTTGGGATGAATTTGCGTGCCTCACTTGTTGGTTGAGTTGGCACCGCTGCCGGGCTTCCAGAGGCTTAGAGGGTCGCGCCGACTTTGGAGATGGGCAAACAGCGCCCGCGCGCAGCTCCATTGCAGCAGGAGGAAGCCTGCGGGCACGGACAAGTAGCGTGCGCGGAGCTGTGGGAAGGCGCTGCCCAGCACGCCAAGGGTATAGCAGGTGGCCTGCGCCCACAGCAGGAACCAGACTACAGGCGTTTTGGGAGCGGCGAGTGTCAGCAGAGCGACCAGCGCCAACAGCCAGGGCACGGGGAGGCGCGCGTACTTGTGCGAAAGCAACTGGCACCAAAGCCGATTACTCCAGGGCAGCAGCCATTCCGGGTGTTGCTCGATCATCTGATAGTTCCCCACCAACGTGCGGAGCTTGCGCTCCTTCTCTTTGACCGGGTCGAGTGTCTGAGGATCAAACGCCACGGCTTTCGGTTCGTATGCGATGCGATGCCCCTTCAAGGCGATTCGCATCGGCACGACGACGTCGTCGAGGATCGTGCCCGGTGGCAGGTCGTCATAGAGTTCCTTGCGAATCGCGTAGATGGCTCCGGTGCAGCCGATCACCGAATCGAAACGGGCCTCCCACTCACGGAGTTTTCGCTCCATACGCCAATAGAGATCGACGCCGCGTCCGCCGCCGGAGTCGGAGACCGCGATGTCTAGCAGCCCGCTCACGGCTCCCACAGCGGGGTCTTGGAAGGCAGCCGCCAGCATTCGCAGCGCCTGCGGGTCAAATGTCTGCCGCAGGTCGGCGAGGATGACGATGGGGTGGGTCGCGGCCTTGATGGCGTCATTCAGAGCCGCCCACTTGCCGCGCTGATTGGGGGATGTCATCACTCGCACGCCTACGACACCGGCTTGAGTGGCTAGGTTGGCCGTATCGTCACTACCGCCGTCGCAGAAGACCAGGATCTCGCGTGGTCCGGCCCATTCGCAGGCGGCGAGGTTTTGGAGGCGCTGCTGGATTTTTTCGGCACCGTTGTGAACACAGAGGATGATGGAGATCGCCTCCGGCATCGGCTCGTGCTGCGCCGCCGACCTGGGAAATCGGCGCGCCAGCAGCCACATGATGCAGGCATAGCCTACTTGGGCGTAAAAGACGGCGAACAGGGAGAAAAACAGCAGCAGGATCATCTAAAATGTCGGGATCAAGAAAGAGGCTCTCATAGCACGATTGTAGGCAAAGCCCATATCAAGGTTGAACTTCGTCGATTCGGAGTCAGAGAAGCCGCCTGTGTTTCCATCTCATCCCAACACCTCCGGCCCGACATGTTGAAGGCACTCGACAGATGGCTGCTGCCTTGGCTGCGACAGAGTTCGATGCGGCCGAAAGGCCCTGTTTCGGACGTGATGCTGGCGGTGTGCGACCATTTTGAGCCTTTTCACCACACGGACAAGGCTGGCGCGCTGCGCCGGATGGCGACGTGGCGTGAGCAGCTTCCTGAACTGACCGCCGGAGCGCGGGATGACGACGGAGTCGGCCCGAAGCACACCTTTTTCTACCCGATCGAGCAGTATGATGCGGACGTTCTCGATTCGATCGCGGAGCTGTGCCGAATCACGAGGAACGAGGTCGAGGTGCATCTGCATCACGAGAAGGACACGGCGGAGAACTTGGTGCGAACCCTGGAGAAGGGGAAGGAAGACCTGCACCGACATGGACTGCTGGGGGCTGATGCCGCCGGACAGAGCGTGTTTGGCTTCATTCATGGAAACTGGGCACTGGATGATTCGGATCCTGCCGGGCGCGGATGCGGTGTGCGCGGTGAATTGGCGATCTTGAAGGCGGCGGGCTGCTATGCGGACTTTACCATGCCGTCCGCACCGCATCCGACTCAGACGCCGGTGGTGAATCAATTGTATTACGCACGCAGCACGGACGGTGGCTGCGCGCATCACCAGGGCCGGCCTGTCGTGGCGGGTCCGGCGGGGACACAGGCTTTGCGGGCGGCTGCGGATCAACTGCTGCTGGTGCAGGGGCCGCTTTCGTTGGACTGGAGCCGGCGGAAGTGGGGACTGCTGCCGCGCGTGGAAAACGCCGATCTAGGCCCCAACAATCCGCCGACTGCGGCGAGGATGAAACAGTGGCTGAAGGGACGGATTAGCGTCACCGGTGCCGGTGGCTGGTGTTTCATCAAGCTGCACACCCATGGCGCGGCAGAGTTTGGCCACCGGTCCAATTTGGGCGCGGAGCGGGCGCAGTTTTATGCGGACATTCAGCGCATGGCCCTGGAACGCGGATTCCGCCTCCACTACGTCAGTGCCCGCGAGATGGTGAACATCCTGCATGCTGCGGAAGATGGACATTCCGGTGATGCTGGCGCATGGCGTGATTACCTGTACACGCCTCCGCCTCTTCTAAGGAAGGCTTAGCGTCATGAAACTGCTCTTTATTTCCAATCTGTTTCCAGACGAGCAGGAACCCTGGCGGGGGCTCGACAACGTGACGCTCGTGCATGCCTTGCGGGCGGTGGAGCCGGGGCTGGAGGTGCGGGTGTTGGCGTTTCGACCTTCCCTGACGCGTTTTGGTCATGCGTTGCATTTGCGACCCCGGCCTGGTGATGAAGTGCTCCATCCGCGTTTTTTTTGGAGCCCGTATCTACCGAAGCTGGGCGGGCTGAATCACCGGATTTTTCGCCGTTCGCTCGCTCGTGCGGCGGCGACATTCGGCGCGGATTTCGCGCCGGATGCGATCTTGGCTCCATGGTTGTTTCCAGATGCCTGTGCGGCGGCGATTTGGGCGCAGCTTCGGCAGATTCCAGTCGTCGCCGTGGCCCAGGGGTCGGACGTGCATCAGTACTTGGACATGCCGATGCGCCGTCGCGCCATTTTGGATCTGGCAAAGAGGGCGCGGAAGATTGTCACGCGGAGCCGGGATCTTCAGGCTCGGCTCATCTCAAACGGTGCGGCGGCTAATCGTGTTTGCACGGTCTATAATGGGGTCGATCCAGAGATGTTTAGACCGGTCGGGCAGGCCGAAGCGCGGCGGGAACTCGGTGTCGATGTCGAGGGGCGGGTCGTGCTGTTTGTGGGCAATTTTCTGCCGGTGAAGGGCATTGATCTGCTGCTGAGCAGCTTTGCGATCGCGTCCCAGGCTCTGCATGGCCCGACGAGGCTGGTATTGATCGGTAGCGGACCGCTTGAGGAGTCGATTCGGCAGCAGGCGGCTGAGCTGGGCATCGCCGACCGCGTGATCTTCGTCGGAAGACAACCACCCGAGGGCGTGGCGCGCTGGATGCAGGCGGCGGATGCCGTGTGTCTCACCAGTCACAACGAGGGGGTGCCGAACGTGGTACTGGAGTCGCTCTCCTCCGGTCGCCCGATCATTAGCACGGACGTGGGCGGCATATCGGAGATCATTGAGCCTTTGCTGGGGCGGCGTTATCTGGTCCCCGGCCGCGATCCGGGCGTGTATTCGGCAGCGTTGGCGGACGCCTTGCGCGAGCCGCCGGATGCGCAGGCTCTCCATGCTGCGGCTCGGCATTACTCGTGGGACAACTGCGCCAGGAAGTATCTGGAACTGCTGAAGTTTGACGATTAGACGGTCTGCGTGACGAGCCGGTCGCCTGTCTGGGGGGACTCTCTGGCTGCGGCAGGCGGGGCGTCGTCCACATCGTCCGGGAGAGTGATCGCACCAGCCGAGTATCGGCTGGCCATTTTGGAATGCTTGATGCCACCGCCGAGTACGACCCGAACGGTGTCGAGAAGGATGAGGCTGTCGAAGAGCACGCCGGCGTGCTTCATATAGTAGAGGTCGTATTCGAGCTTACACTTGGCCTCCTCAATGGAGGAGCCATACGGGTAGCACACCTGTGCCCAACCCGTCAGGCCGGGCTGCAACATGTGGCGTTCCTGATAGTACGGAAGCGCGCGGGCGAGCTTGGCGACAAATTCAGGGCGCTCCGGGCGCGGGCCGACGAATGACATCTCTCCACGCAGGACGTTGAGCAGTTGGGGGATTTCATCAATGCGGTAGCGGCGTAGGAAGGCACCGCCTGGAAAGACACGTGAGTCGGACGTCGCGGACGACCACACAGCCCCCTCTTTCTCTGCGTCAGTGCGCATGCTGCGGAGTTTGTGGATCTGGAACCGCTTACCGAAGCGCCCCACACGCTCCTGCTGGAAGAAGACAGGCCCCTCCGGCGAGAAGATGCGGACGATGGCCATGCCCAGCAGCAGACATGGCCCGAGCACCACCAGCAGAATAAGGGAGGTGACGACATCGAAGAAGCGCTTCATTTTGCTGAAGTAGAAATTCCGCGAGGTGGTTTCTGACTGCAGCAGCCAAGTCAGCGTCACCAGATGCAGCGGGACATACTGAAGGTGCTTCTCGCAGATGGAGATCAGGCTGCCGCATGAAAAGCCGAGGAAGCGCAGTCGTCGAAACTGATTCCTGGCGTTTTCGTCCTGTAGCCTTGCCTCGGTGAAAACGATGCGGTCGAGGCGGTGTTGGCGGATGAGTTTACCAACGTGTCGCAGCGTGCCGAGGAACTCCGTCCCGCCCTCGTGATCCTCGTTCACTCCGATGCGTCCGATTAGCTGAACGCCGGGAGGACACATCTGGCACAGCCGTTCGTACTCGGCGATTTCTTCGGGCGATTCGGCGACGAAGGCGATTCGTTCCGGGGCGATCCGGTGTTTGTGATAAAGGAACCAATGAGTGACGAGCAGGAGAGGATACGAGAACAGGCAGCCCAAAGCCATGAAACCGCGGCCAACGAACTCCAGCGTGATATAGCCCGCCAGCGTGATCACCACGAACGCGATCAGGAACGCGAAGGTGAGCAAGATGCCATGGGAGCGGAACGACGAACGGCGCTGGGACTCCACGGAATAAAGCCCCAAGATGTAGGTGGCGGAACTCAGTGCCACGGCACCGGCGAGAATAGAAGGTATATAGTCTTCGATTCTCCAGAGGGACGTGAACCTCACATAGTTTGCCAAGAGGTAGCCACCAATGAAAACTAGGACATCAAGCGCTGCGCGACTTCCGACTGTGGTCCAGTGGCCTGTATTTGAATTGTGCATGAAAAAAACCGCGAGGACGGGTGTCAGTCTCTAGGAATTGGAATGAATCGTAACGACCCTACTATTGCAAGCATTAATCAGACGCCACCGCAAAAAGTCATTTGGCGATTTGCGGAGTTAGGCGAGGTGGGCTTGGCCCTTGGCGGGGAGGCTATGGATGTTGGCGGTGGCCCGGATTGTTCGGTGGATGCTGCACAGCACCACCT